>JGI1201J43222_100312_pt1 | contig 12614 bp, 5 predicted proteins | sample MastesBC008_FD_43222 | JGI IMG/M metagenome (IMG submission 43222) | reverse complement strand
GCGATAGAGGATGCTATTAGAACTACCCAATTTATCCGGAACAAAGCTATTAGATATTGGATGGATGCACCTAAAGAAAAGAACGTAAACAAAGCTGTTCTAAGCGCATACTCTAAGGTGCTGCGGGATGAATTTAAGTTTGTTAAAGATTTGAATTCTATGGCTTGTCAAGCAGCCACTGAAAGAGCGTGGTCAGCAATTTATAGATTCTACGGTAACTGCAAAAAGAAAGTTGCTGGAAAGAAAGGTTTCCCCAGATTTCAAAAAGATAACCGCTCTGTTGAGTACAAAAATACAGGCTGGAAACTGCATCCAACCAAACGACGGATAACCATTACTGATAAAAAAGGTATTGGTGAATTAAAGCTTTTGGGTAAATGGGATATCCACACCTATGACGTAAAGCTAGTCAAACGAGTTCGTTTGGTGCGTCGCGCTGATGGGTATTACTGTCAGTTTGCTGTCAAGGTAGACAATTCTCAACCATTAGAACCAACTGGGAATCAAGTGGGGCTAGATGTTGGATTAGAGTATTTCTACTCTGACAGTAACGGTAATCACGTTGAGAATCCAAGGTTTTTAAGAAAGGCTGAGAAAAATATTAAACGTTCCCAACGTCGAATCTACAAGCACAAAAAAGGTTCTAATCGACGCCGTAAGTCAAGAAAAGTATATGCTCAAAAACATTTAAGAGTAAGTAGGCAGCGTACCGAGTTTGCTAAGAGACTAGCACTCACGCTTGTGCGATCTAGCGATCTAGTCGCCTATGAAGACTTAAATGTTAAGAACATGGTAAAAAATCACTGCCTAGCTAAATCCATCAACGATGCAGCATGGTATCAGTTCAGGGAATGGATAGAATATTTTTCTGATAAATACGGTCGTCAATATATTGCTGTAGCACCACACTACACATCTCAAAACTGTTCTAGTTGTGGTGCAAAAGTTAAGAAGTCTCTAAGCACTCGTACCCATAAATGTAGTTGTGGATGTGAGTTGCAAAGAGACGTGAATGCAGCGATAAACATTCTTGTAAAAGCGCTTGGACCCCGCGACGACGTAAGTCGCAAGGGAATGCCAAGCAAGACAGCTACCGGCGGGCAGCCGGAAAGTAACGCTCGGGGAGTTGCAACCTCTACTCTGCTTGGTGAAAGCCTGGTAGAGCAAGTGGCGACATTGAACCGAGAATCCTCATGCCTTTAGGCTGAGGAGTGTCAATCAGACAGCATGCTGCAACAAAACCTCAGTTACCAATTTATGAGGGTGGTTTACCTCTGCATCAATTACAAAAAATCTTGAATTACATTGATGCACATTTAGAACGAGACATCAAACTTACAGATTTAGCTCGATTGTTGGATATGAGCCAATTTCACTTCAGTCATTTATTCAAACAATCAATTGGGATTTCTCCCTACCAATACTTGATTCAGCAACGGGTTGAACGGGCGAAGAAGTTGTTGAAACAAACAGATCGATTAATTGTGGATATTGCTTTGGAGTGTGGGTTTAACAGTCACAGTCATTTAAGCAAGAAGTTTAGACAATTTACCGGGATGACACCGAAAGCATATAGAGCTAGCTAAATCAATACGATTTTTACAGTAAAAGCATAAAGTTTTAATTGAGTAGCCAAAAGTAAATTTTACGCGATCGCCAGAATTGTTGGGTAGAATGAAGCAAAAATAAAATTCAAACAAAACCTAACTCAGCGATCGGCAAAATCATCTTAAAATAAATTAGATACTAATTGAATATGAATCAATTCAGCATTTTTACTACTTATAAGCCATTACCAATTAGGACGAATGGAGCCCAATAGTAAGGATGAGCAAAATTTGTTTTTGTCTTTGTACTTTGGCTTGAGTCTGTTAAAGCTTCTGAAGGAACTATCCCACCAGCACGCTTAATATCATCTAGTTTAAATTTCTTACCGTAAAGAAGTTTTAATTGTGCTAAACGCATAGCTTCAGCTTTTGTGATTGGTGTTTTGCTGGTAGCTAGATTTTGATAGAAGTTTTGCATCAGTTCGCTAGTACTTTGGTCTGCAACTTGCCATAATGAAGCCATTACTGATTTTGCACCTTTATTAATAAAAGAATAGGCAAGACTTGCAATTTCGACACCATCTTGACGCTCATTTGCAAGGGCTGTTTGACAAGCGGATAGTACTACCAAATGAATATTATTTAAACCTGCTAAAGTTTTAATTTTGGGTATTGCTAATTTTTTGCCATTTCCTAATAGCAAATATGATGCGTTTTTCTGCTCTGGAACAAATTTTCCATGAGTCGCAAGGTGTAATATTTTGTTACCTGTAAGATTATCTCGCAAGCTCTTATAATCGAAGGATTTATTGAGATATTCTTTACCTGGGTATATCCCTTTATCCTTGCTACTACTTCTAACAATTGTATCAACTTCTTTAGGTACATTATTTAAGGCAGAGAAACCAGGAAATGCACTCGAGACTCCCATTGCTAAAACGCTTGTATTTTGAGCTTGTGCGGGTAGTCTGCTGCTAGTATCTGTTAAGTCTGCAGAAAGTACATTATTAATCGTGTAGTTTTCAATTAAATATTGCTTACCGTCATATAATGCACTCATGGGAACATAGCGGGTGACTCGATCGAGTGCAAACACCAGATTTTTAATTTTATTTTGTTTAAGTTCCCCTTCCAAGGGCTTAATTAGCCAGTTATAAAGCTTTTGACTCACTGGTTTGATTTTGGCAATATCCGCAGCACCGCAATAAGAACGTTTTTCGCATTCTTCCATTAACCCACGGAATTGTTTAACAGTATTTCCTAATTCATCCCGAGATACTTTGACTTCGAATTTTTTCGCTGCATCACCGGAATATAATAACAACCAAAGTTTATCTTCCATCACTAATGGATAAATCATCACCGTATTCGGTTGTGCTTTGACAAGATCTACCGCTTTGGGACTATCAGGACGAAATGCACCGGGGTCGTTCGCTAGGCGATCGCGAATTTCTGTTTCGATTTTTTCTAAGTCTCGGTTAAACTCATTGATTGAAGCTGTGAGTCTGTCATTGAGCTTACTTTTATCTTTGCAGTTTGTGCGATCGCATTCACTGATTTGTCTAGATAAAGCTACTATCGACTGACTTCCAGTTTTAATTTTTTGTTCGCTTTGATTTAGGGGTAATTGAGTTTTTGTTGTGTCTGTTTTATCTTTAGCAAAATCGCGGATTTCCTGGATTTTCAATAAATCTAATACCTGTCGTGCTTCAGCTTGTCTTCCTTGAGAAATCAACAATTCTGCTAGTTCGCGATAAATATCAGCAGTTTTAGTTCCTTTGAAATCAATAACCGTATCCAAGAAAGATTTTTGTAACTCTGGGGGTAAACCTTCGATTCCGCGACGAAATTCTTCAATACCGTTGACTGCTTGTTTGTAATAACCAATAGCAATGCTAGGTTGATTTAATTTGCGATAAACCCGACCTAAACCAGCATAAATACCAGACTTGTCACCAGTTACGTTTTCAGGAGTTTGAATTGCAAGTGCTTGTTGATATGCTTTGATTGCTTCTTGATTTCTACCAAAATTGTAATGCAAGCTCCCTAAAAGACTAAGTGCACCTTTTTCAAATACCGGATTTTCAACTCTTCTTGCAAATTCTAAAAAGCTTTGGGCTGATTTCATTGCATTCGCATCATTACCCAACTCACCATAACCAATACTTAACATTCGATGAGCAAAAGCTTGTAGTCTAGGTACTTTAATTTCCTGGAAAATGGTTAAAGCTTGTTGAGATAGCTCTACAGTTTTTTGTGGTTCTCCTTGAGTAAAATAATTACCTGCAAGAGATAATAATGCTATACCTTCACTACGACGGTTTTTCAGTTTTTGTGATGTCGTTAGTGCTTGTTGATAAAAATTACGGCTTTTTGGGTAATCTCCTAAACTACTGTAAATATCACCTAAACTGAACTGAGGAGAAATCAAAAGATATGAACTATCTTTAAGCTCTTGAGCAATTTGCAAGCTTTTCTGCGTTAGTTCTAAAGCTTTCTGATAATTTTTCTGTGCAGCGTAGTAATCACCAAGACTATTCAAAGCGATGAGTTCCAAGGGATAATTTTTTAATTCTCGTCCGATTTTCAATCCTTGCTCAATCAATTCTTTGGCTTTAGTATATTCACCAACTATTCTATAAGCATTACCTAAATTAATTAGTAACTTTGCTTCTTTGTCAGGTTTATTAATCTTTCTCGCTTTTGTTATTGAAGGTTGAGCAACAGCAATGACTTTTTTATAATCCCCCAATTGATTATACATTTCACTCAGACCAACTGAAGCTGTTAGTTCTCCCTGAAAGTTTGAAATTTCTTTTGATGTCGCTAAAACTTGTTTTGCTGTTTGTATACCTTGTTCATATTTTCCTTGAAGCTTATATGCGTTAGTCAGATATATTAAAGCTAATATCTTTCCAAACTTATTACCACTTGTTTTTGCTATTCTTATAGCTTGCTTTGCAGTTTCCTCAGCTTTAACTGTGTCTCCTAATAAAATATAAATTTGACTCAGACTACCCAATACACTAATGCTATACACCTCAAGATTTCCTTTTTGCACTAAAGCATAAGTTTGTTGTGCAAATTCTAATGCTTTTTGATAATTCCCTTGTTCGCGGTAAATATCACTGAAGGTATCCAACGCTTGATATTCTAAGTTGGAGTTTTTCAATTGTTTAGCAATTATTAGAACCTTCTCAATTGTTCCCAGGGCTAAAGTATAATTTCTTTGTTTATTATAAATATTGCTCAGCTTAAGCAATGCATCTGCTTCTATTTCTGGTTGTTTAATTTGTTGCGCGATTTTTAAAGCCCTCTGAGAGAATTCAGTTGCTTTTGGTAAATTTTCAAAAGGATTATCATACAAAGAAGCTAAATCAAGCAGCGCTTTTACTTCTAGCTGAGGTTTTTGAAGAGATTGAGCTTTTTTTAAGGTTTTCTGAGCAAAATCTAGTGCTTGATTATATTTTCCTAAAGCTTGGTAACTAGAACTTAATCCATATAAAGTATAAAATTCATATTCAAGCAATACCCCTTTTTGAACAGGTAATAGCTTATTAGTATTAATTTGTCTTAGTACAGCCAAAGATTCTTGGTTTGCTTTCAATGCTTTTTCATGGTCTCCTATAGCATTGTAAGTAACAGATAAACCCATTAAAGTACTTAATTCACTTAATTGGTCTTTCTGCAATCGATAAATTTCTAATTCTCTAAGACTATTTTTGATAACTCTATCACGTTTTCCCCATTGAGTGTAAATCAAATTTAGTTGTGATAAAGCAGATGATTCTATATCTAAATCCTTGACTTCTCGTGCAAGCATTACTGATGTTTGTAAAACATCTAAAGCTTTTTGGTAATCTCTTGATAAGATATAAACCTGACCCAAATTACTTAAAGCATCAGCTTCTAGTTTTGATTTTTTTAGTTCCCTTGCAATATTTATAGCTTCTTGAGCGTACTCAACCAAACGGGAAGCAGAAGTACCCTTTGTAGTAATGTAAACTGGTATTAGCCAATTTAGTCTGTACAATTCGTCAAGACGAAGATTATTTTCTCGTGCAAAAGCTAAAGCTTGCTCACCAACTTCTACAGCACGTTTTTTGTTATTCTGTATGAAGTAAATCCAAGCTAAAGCAGCAATCCTTCTAGCTTCAGCAAGGCGGTTGTCTGTCTCACGGTTCACTAATTTCGCTTTTTCTAATGCTGCAAAAGCGCTATTATAGTTATTTAGTTCAGCATATACTTGCGCAATTGCATAGAGAGTAAAGCCTGATTGAAATTTATCTCCTACTTCTTCTTGAATAGTTAAAGCTTGCTGTAGAAATTCTAATCCTTTTGCATGTTGATTTAAGCCATAACTGTAAACCGATCCAATCCTTGCAAGGCTTTTACCTTCTCCTTTCTTATCTTTTACTTCATGACGAATAGCTAAGGCTTGCTGTAATAACTCTAAAGCTTTGTCATATTCTTTCTTAAGATAATAAACAAAACCAATATTATCTAAGGTTTCTCCCTCACCTTTTCTATCTTTTAACTCCCGACGAATAATTAGAGCTTGCTGTAAAACTTTATTTGCTTTATCAGGTTCTTCTAAACGGTTATAAACTTCACCAATGTTATTGAGAGTTTGAGCAATTCCTGCTCGATCGCTCTGCTGTTTTCGTATTTCCAACACTTGCTCATAGGTTTGTAATGCTTGTGGAAATCTCCCACGACGAAACTGTTGTAACCCTTGCTCAAATAGCTTATCTACTTGTGTCTTTGGGTTATCAGTTGTGGTTGTTTGCGCTAAAGCTTTGGAATAATGATCACTCTGTCCCGAAAGAAACGGAGGAATAGCATTAGAGAAGAACACAGAACAAGTCACTAGGAGAAGATATCTGAAGCGATAATTCATTATTAAATCCTTTCAAAACCAAATAAGTGATAGTAGTGGTGCGTTTGTTTCATTGATTTTGACTGTTTTTTTGGTCGTCAAAATACTCGTAGAGACGCAGCATGCTACGTTTCTACAACAGGTCAAGGCTAATGAAGCAAACTAGTCAAATATGAGTCAAGTCAGTATTTTGAGTATGTGCACTCAAAATTGGAAGTCATCAATCCGTTCTTCTTCCTTTACTACCCCCTCAACTGACGGAATCAAAGCTTCCTACGATTTTTGCTACTGCTTACCACTTGTCTGCTAAGCTTTGTGAGCTATGTTATTTTATTTGCACATTATCACAGGATGTATGCTATCTGATTACATCTTCAAATCAAATTATTTTTAGATTGACTTTATAAATCATCTCACAAACCACCTCTAACTGCTTGACACTCATGTATATTTCTAGAGGAAGAGGGGTTATGCAGTTTTTGATAAAGAAGAAGGAACGAAAAAATAGTCGAAAAATTATACCAATTTAGAAAAATAATCAGACAAATAGATTTCTGTAGAGATGTAGCAATGCTACGTCTCTACCGGAGAATCTGTTGCAATGATTTATTGAATTGGTATTAAATTTACAAATTAAACTTGCAAAAAAATAGAACATAATATCAGACGGTTATCAGTATTAATGACTATCTGATATCATGCTCGATAAATTGATTATTGAAGAATTGATATTGGAACCGAGTTTACGCCGTTTCAGTTAAAGCCTTTGTACCAAATGACGCAACTTTTGTTTTCTATCTTTACTGGCGATCGCAGTGAACCAGGCGCTAACAATATGAGGTGCAGCCATTAAAGCACCAAGGTGTAAACGCCATTTATTCCAAGTGGTAATTGCCCTTAATAGAGGCAAAACATGCCAAAAGCGATTAATTGAACAAACAAATCCATCGCCCAAAGAAGTAACTTCATGCCACCATCCAGCAGGAATAAAGAGGATTTCACCTGGTTTGAGAATTACTTCATAACCGTGAGAAAGTGCCTGTTCAAACTTAGGGAATTTTACTAGGTCAGGGCGTTCAGGATATACTTGTGAGTAACTACCACGCAATTTTAAACCGTAGCGCAAATAATTAAGTATTGACAGTGGGTAAAGGTTGTAAGTTTGAGAAGGTGGAAATAGTAGGACCCGCTTTGAACCATATAACTGTATTAGAGTACCATCCATTGGATCGTAGTGGAGTGGTGCAACATGATTACCTGGAGCAACCCAAAGGTTAAGGCTGGTAGCTGGCATCTTAAAACCCATTTGTGCTTCAGCCTGTTTAAGTTCGGATATATTTTCAAGAGGTGTATTCTTTAAAGAACATCTACCGAGATAAATATCGTTGTTATAGGCTTCTTGGCTTCGTAGCATTTGAGCATATTTACGAAATGTCATGCTGCGAGACTCAACACCACTACCAATGTTAGACCACTGACTTTTTTCCTGGTTATACCTTTCCCAACCATTGACACGAAATGGATATTCACCATCTCCTAATTTTTCACAGAGGAAGTCTAAATCCCAAGTAGGCATAGAATCAAGCAATCCAGTAACCACTACTGGAATACCATCAAATTTATACTTTTGGAAAAAATTTTCTGGAGTTAGGGAGGTTTTATTAATTCGTACAACTTTCTGAAAAGAATAGTTTGTTGAGGACGAATTATTTTTGTCAAATTTTTTTTCCATTGACCTGTATTGAGCTGTTAATAAAGGTAAATGTTGGCCCTAATTGTAGTTTGATTATTTATTTGTAATCAAACAATCTAACTAACGGTAGGAATCTGTAATTTTTAGTTATTTGGGGTTGTGTCACTAAAGTTTAAAGATGCTGATGTATTTTGAAGAAGTATTAATTATTGTGTATATATATTTACCAGTTTATAAATAATAATTTTTTACCACTGTTAATTAACCTCTCCATATTTTCTCTGACTCTTTTTCAAAAATCAAATCGGATTTCTATATAAGTTTTCCAAAAAAAACTTGCAGCCATATTCGAGGATACTTCTGGTGCTCTTGGTGTTCTTCCTTACTTTTATCTTTACTATGGTGGGTTAGAGCCAGTAAAACTTAAACAAGAAAATACTCCACCTACCCTAGAAGCTTAAACAGATATTAGATGGATAGTAAAACACTGATATCGAGTATATCATGATGTTTTACTTATATACCGATGGACATATCTGTTAGGACATCACATTTTGCTTCAAAGGAAAGAACGCTCAAAATCTACACTTTTTCAAAGCGCATCCACCGCAAGTTTTTGCACGCATCTGCGGTGTTAGTACCTATCCTGCGGATGTTTGGACGCACTACGTGTTCATCCGCAGGATGCGTCCAAACACCTCCGGTGCGTGCGTCAACAAACAGCTTGCTGTGTCCAAATGCGTACGTAGCGTAGCGGGTTCAAACGAGAAAGGGAACGGGAAAAGGGGGACAGATAAATGTCCTAAAGGTAAAGAAAAAACTGCATAACCCCAAATCAATCAAGAACTAAGAATAAACGACAGCAAAAATTATGGGAGATAAATCAAATCAGCATCAATTCAAATCTATGACCAATGTCAATAATCAAGTCATGAATTTTTCCAAATATTGGATGCTAGTAACAATTGATGGGATGGGAGAGCGCAAACTCAAAGAAATCGCACTTGCAAAGACTTTTATGATCGATGTTTTTGCTAATTTAAGGGGTATTGATGAAATGTCAGATACCTTAATTCAAAAGCAGTTATTTAACTTGTTTGAGAATAACACGGGCGAGCAAAGTCTTCTTGCACAACGCTCTTTACTTTGTTTTATCTCTTGGAATATTGAGCAAGTCTGCTTACAACTTGTCAGACAGTTTGGAACTTTTCATGGATTTACTCAACGGGATTTATTACCCTATGTTCTAGATGATGATGGTAGCTTACAACCATCAAATAAATATCAATGTGTATCTAGACAAATTTTACAAACTTTCAACCCAGAAAAAAGTAGTCTTAGCAGTTGGACGAGCAGAAAAGTTAAACAGCACGATCCATTGAATAAATTTCTTTTGGAATGTGGAGTATATCTTATTAGTGATTGGGCTATTCTCAATGATACTAAAACTCAACAATTACCAAAGATTTTAGGTGAGTTTCATTCCTTAACATCAATTGAAATTGAGCGATCGCAAAAAATCCTTGCAGCATATCACAGTATATATCGTATAGAAAGACTAGAACAACGAGGTCGAGGGTATAGGGGAAGGTGTAAGGTACCGACAACTGAACAACTGGAGAAAATTCGAGGAATATTAAATCAAACAGAAATGTCTAAATTTTCCCATGAAAGATTATTAGGAGAATTACAACAACTTGCGAGTCAACTGAGAGAATATCGGATTTATGTGCGGGGTGGTAAATTTATTAGAGATTCTTTAGACGAACAGCTAAATCAAAACTATACTTTATTAGAAAATATTCCAGCTGAAAATTCGGAAAATCTGACAATAGAAGTTGATCGCACTCAAGAATTTTTGAAAGCTTATCGTTTACAAATGTCAAATTGTTTAGATAGTGCGCTAAATTCAGTTGTGCGATCGCGAGTGGGAAAACTACAGAAAAAAAATGTAGATAAAGCAAACAACTTCACCACAGCATTATATTTATTTCACTGTGAAAGGTTATCAATGAGTGAAATTGCAAAAAAATTAGGTTTACGGGCCCAAGATACAGTAACTCGATTATTAAAACTCAAAGAATTTCGTGCTGATGTACGACAAGAAATATTATTAAGATTACGAGAAAACATTCTGGAACTAGCTCAAAGTTATTCTACTCCAGAACGTTTAAAAAAATTATATTTACAAATTAATGAAGCTATAGAAGAAGAAATCAATAAAGTAATTTCCCAAGCTGATAAGGAAGCATCGACAATTAAGAGCAATGTTCCAATGAGTTGTTTTTCTCAAACCCTTTGCAAACAATTAGAAGAAAGAAGAAAAATTCATGACTCATAAATTAAACTTTATATTTTTTGATTTTCGCTATCGACGAATACTATTTTTTAGCTCAAAATTAAAAATTCAAAACCTAAAATTCAAAAATATCTAAATTCCATTCCCATGAGTACTTTACTAATGTCTACCCATTTTGAACCTTTACCGATTGAAACAATTTATCTTGATTCTGAAGATATTAGTCGGGCTGTAGAAGTTAGCAACAAAATTCCTAATTATTCGCGTCAATGGCAAACTTATTTAAATGCTTTGACGTTATGTATTTTTGAAAAATGGTTAGAAGAACGTTATAACACCCTAACTGTTGATTGGGAAGAATCTACAATCAATAAACCAGCATTAGCAAATCTAATTCCAGCCACTACTAACTTGAAAGTTGGTGAATTTAAAATTTGTTTAATTACCATTCCCAGTATTTTTGAAGAACAAGTATCTCTATCAAAAATAGTCGTAGATATTCCAGAATTTGTTCCTTACTTTTATGTTTTAGTAGAAGTTTTGGAAGAACAAGAATGTGGTTGTGTTAGGGGATTTCTTTCTTATTCTAAATTACTTGAAAATCTTGAAAATATCGGGACTATAGAAAAAAACTCTCTACAAACAGACTGGAATTATCAAATACCTTTAACTTGTTTTGAAAATAATCCTAATAACTTACTATTATATTTACGCGCTTTGGAACCAACAGCTATTTCCTTACCTGCAATCCCAAGCGATCGCAGGGAAATATTAGCAGCCATGGAGAGCGAATTCGTAAAATTATTACCTAACTTGCGATCGCCAGAAACAGAATTTTGGCAAGTTTTAAATTGGGAACAAGCAACAGCAGTTCTTACCAATATTGAATTAGTTGATTGGATATATAATCTACAGATTCAAACACGAAATCATCAAACACAAAATAATCAAACTCAAAACCATCAAACTCACAACTTAGAATTAAATACTAGTGTAAGAGATTTAATTCAATTACTCGTACAACCTGCGATCAATGTCGGACGTTGGTTATGGGATGAATTAGATGAAGTCGGAGAGCAACTATCTTGGACATTATTACCCAGCTTTGCATCTGCTACAGCTTTCAGAAGTCCTCTAGAAGAATTTGAAGCAATTAAATTACAACTGGAAACTCAAGGTATAGAAATTTCCTCAGTAGCACGATCTGGATACCATGATTTTGTCTTAGCTGGTATTCCCTTGAGATTATATGCTGTGACATGGAATTCATCTACAGAAAATGAGCCTAGTTCCTGGAGTTTACTATTAATTTTAGGTACACCTGTACCAGATACTTTACCGGAAAATTTGAAGTTACGAGTCAGCGACCAAACTGGTATTTTAGTCGAGCAGGGGGTAAATCCAGAGCAAGTTGAATCTTATCTGTATACTTGCGTGGCTGGAAATTGGAATGAGAAATTTATTGTAACTGCGAGTTTAAGCAATGGTGTGGAAGTCACATTACCACCATTTGCGTTTGATATTAGGCGATGATTTTTTATTAATAACACAATTCACCCAGGGATAACCTAATTAAATTCGTTACGATGCAAGCTTAGCAAAGTATTTCCATGGAGAAGTAGCAATTCGAAATATTTGATTTCTGGTAATGAGCAAGAATATTTCCTATAGATTCCTCATAAAGATTGCATACCCTGTATGATGCTCAGAACTATATGTGATTAGCAAAGAATTTATGCAGCATGTTGAGACAAATAACGCAATATTCGTTGTAAGGATTCCTTAAATTAGTTGTGGCTCAAAAAAAGTGAATCAAAAAACCTTAGTCCGAAAAACTCAAATCATCAGTTGCACGAAATTAGCGTCCTTTTCAGTCACATTTGCAATGGTACTGGGATTGCTCGTGAGTATACCCAAGGAAGTTGGAGGAGAAACCCAGCCAACACCTTCAGCCCAACAGTCAGCAGCACTGGAGGAAGGTAAGCGGTTATATCAAGAAGCTTTGAAGTTGAAGGAGGAAGGAAAATATACACAAGCGATTCCTTTGGCGGAACGTTCACTGGCAATATTAGAAAAGTTATTAGGTCAAGAATATCCTATTGTTGCTACTAGCCTTAATGATTTGGCATTACTTTATAAAAAAAGCGGGAGTTATGAGAAAGCACAACCACTCTATCAGCGATCGCTAGCTATTAG
>JGI1201J43222_100315_pt1 | contig 12626 bp, 10 predicted proteins | sample MastesBC008_FD_43222 | JGI IMG/M metagenome (IMG submission 43222) | reverse complement strand
AAGTAATAAGTAATAAGTAATAAGTAATAAGTAATGAGTAATTTGCTCTTCCCCATCCTCCCACACTCCCCACACTTTCCCCAAGTCCCCAGTCGCCAATCCCTACTATGAAACCTACTGTTGCTGTTAGTAATCTTAATCATTCCTTTGGTAAAGGTAAACTACTTAAGTCTGTACTAAATGATATTAATTTAGATATTTATCCGGGAGAAATAGTCATTTTGACAGGACCTTCCGGTAGTGGAAAAACTACTTTATTATCTTTAATTGGTGGGCTCCGTTCTGTACAGTCTGGTAGTTTAAAAATTCTTGGTCGAGAATTACGAGATATCAGTAAAAAACAGGCAACTAAAGTGAGAAATCAAATTGGTTTTATCTTCCAACACCATAACTTACTTAAATGCTTAACAGCTTACGGTAATGTGCGAATGTCCCTGAAACTACATCCAGAAATTCCCACATGGGAATATCGTCAACGCGCTGAAAATATCTTGAGAGCAGTTGGAATAGCAGATTTTGTCGATACGTACCCAGAAAAATTATCAGGGGGACAACAACAAAGAGTTGCGATCGCTCGCGCATTGGTTGCTCAACCTAAATTAGTTTTAGCCGATGAACCAACAGCTTCTTTAGATAGTAAAACTGGAAGAGATGTAGTCAATATTATCCAAAAACTAGCCAAGGAGGAAGGTTGCTCTGTAATGTTAGTGACCCATGACAACCGAATCCTTGATATTGCCGATCGCATCGTGCAAATGGAAGACGGATGTTTAAAACTATAAAGTTTTACTTCCAAACAATGCATTTGGGGGAATTTGAGAGTGACTTAAATAATTAAACTCAAAATAAGCCTTAACAGTAGATAGACTATTCGTTATTACTTAAAATACTAATCAATCAAGATGCTTTTGTATGGGCTTTTTATGAAATGCGACGAAATAAGTTTGATATTTCTTGCATAATTTAAGTTACCAGCGACTGGGTCTCCATCAAAGCTATAACTATAACTGTATTTATTATTTATTGTTTCTCCGATCTAGTTCATACAAATTGAAACTGCGTTAATATTTAATACATTACTCCCAAAAATGCTTTTCTTTCTAAAAGCCTCAGCAATTTTATGTCTCTACCAAATATTGTTAGTATCCCGGTTCTTAAACAACGCTATCAATGGATTGCTGAACCTTTAAGTTTCCTGGAGCAAGCAGTTAAGTTGCACCCCAATATATTTACTGCTCAGATATTCGGCGCAAAGCAACCAATAATATTTGTTAATCATCCTCAAGCAATTCAAGAAATATATTCCAATGATAGGAAAATCTTTACAGCACCAGGGAATCCAGATGGGGTGCTTAAACCATTAATTGGAGAATATTCTCTAATGTTGCTCGATGGCGAACCTCACAAACGCCAGCGTCAGTTAATAATGCCTCAATTCCATGGTGAAAGAATGCAATTGTATGGCGAAATAATCAGCAATATTACGGATAGAGTCTTCAGTGATATACCGCAAAATAAAGCTTTCACTGCTCGTGATATCACATCAGATATTTCCCTTTCTATCATGTTACAAGTTGTATTTGGCTTACATGAAGGAGAGCGTTATCAACAAATTAAGCATGGGATCATTGGGATGATGGATTTATTCCGCTCTCCCTTAGCTTTTAGTTTGCTATTGTTCCCTTTTTTACAAAAAGATTTAGGAGCTTGGAGTCCCTGGGGTAATTTTTTGCGTCGAAGGGAAATGCTGGATAAATTACTTTATGCTGAAATTAGTGAAAGACGTTCCCAATTAAACGATCCCAATCGGGTTGATATTCTTTCATTATTAATGTCTGCAAGAGATCCTGAAGGTAACTCCATGACAGACAAAGAGTTACGGGATGAAATGATGACATTGCTGGTTGCGGGATATGAAACCACTGCTACAGCAATGGCTTGGGGATTATATTGGCTTCATCACAAACCAATCTTACGTTCCAAATTACTGGAAGAATTAGACAGTCTTGGAGAAAATCCCGATCCTGTAACTATATTTAAACAAAAGTACTTAACCGCAGTTTGTAATGAAACCTTGCGGATTTATCCTGTCGCAATGACGACTTTTGAGAGACAAGTAGAAGAACCTGTTGAGTTGTTAGGACATAAACTAAAACCTGAAAGTTATATTTGGGGTTGTATTTATCTATTACACCATCGAGAAGATTTGTATCCAGATTCAAAAGAATTTAAACCAGAGCGATTTTTAGAAAGACAGTTTTCTCCCTATGAATTTATGCCTTTTGGTGGAGGAGTACGTCGCTGTGTTGGTTATGCTCTAGCACTGTTTGAAATGAAGTTGGTACTAGCACATGTAGTTTCTCGTTACAACTTGGAATTGTTGGATGATAAGCCAGAAAAGCCCCAGCGTCGAGGCGTTACCATTGCACCTGCACGGGGTGTAAGAATGAAGATGAATGGTATTCGCGTACCTCAAAAGTCTGCAGTTCCTGTCATAAGTAAGTAAAACTATCGGTTGTTTATGAGAAAATCCCCACTTAAACATATGTCTGGTGGGGATGAAAGAGGTAGGAAAACTTTTTTATCTAAAAATTTTTTAATTTAAGATTTTTTTAACTTAAAATTTTGGAACTTAAGATTTTGGAACTTAAGGTTTTGGAACTTAAGATTTTGAAGTTTATAGTTTTTCTTCCCAAACACGTCTAATAACTCTTCCATCATATGTTTCCTCTCTATACCTCTTGTTTTCACTCTCCAAGCGGGTTGTCGCTTTATATTTCCCACTACTTGTGATTAATGTATGAGAGTCTACAAAAATATAATCCAAAACAATAAAACTATTGCTCAGAATCAAGTTCTTCATGTCAGGAATTACTTCTTTTAAAATCCGACCTCGATTATCATCTTTAAGATTTTGCTCAGTAACATTTGAACCAAACTGACAGAACATCAACCCTGGTTGTTCTGAGTCAGTACAACAGTTCATGAGATATTCAAAATTTTTATTGTCAAAATTTGTATTTTCAAAATTTGTATCTTTATTTTTCTTGTGATTGTATTTCCAAGTAGCCTGAACGCCAAACTCTATATGAGTGAGATTGTAGTATTCGGCGATCGGTAAGATATCCTCTTGACCAACTAATTTAACTGTTACGATTGCAAGGTCAGAACTCCATACACCCTCTGACTGAGCATAATATCGATAGAGTTCCTCATTATTGGTCGATAGCTCGTTTTTATCTTGACAAATCATGGTTATTACTCCTTGCGCTTCCTCCATTTCTCACCATTAGAATATTCCCACTCTCCATAACCTTGACCAGAAATAGGTTTCAGGTTGAGGATTTTTTGAGCTTGTGAACTTGACCTTATAAGAAATTCAGGTCTTTTGTTTGGTGCTACATATTCTTATAGATGACAGCCTTGTTAATTTATGCAGTTTGTATATAAATTTTGGTCTGTTATTAGATACACACAGAAATAATTTATTCCCTAAAAATTATGGGAAAATCACAGTTGCTAGCCAGATCCGTGTTTGTGACGTTAGTCATATGCAGATTCTCTTTTGACTTTTGTTAGCAAATCTTGTCCGCAGGAAATGCATATTTTGATTTCTTATTTTGGACTTGCGTATCCTGCTTCCCTGTTTCCCTTTCTTAAATCCTCTAAAAATTGGAATATAGATTGTAATTCTGGTGAAAACACATCCCATCCTGTAGATGCAAAAAAATCAGACAAATCTACTTGTAGTTGCTGCTCGTAAATACTTGCTTGTAAAAGCATCTCTAATCGGTCTAATTGCTGGACAAACTTAGCTTCTGCAGAACTACCTTGCTCGTATTCCTCCCACAGGTTAATCCACTTCCATCCATTAGGTAACTTATTAAATACTTGCAAAACCGATTGTTTTTCTAATTCAAACTTGTGATTCTTGTCAATGTTATCTTCAGGAGTAAAGTCACCAGCGTAGATTTCTCCTAAATCATGAATTAAAGCCATTCTCACTACTTTATTCACGTCTAATTCTGGATATTGATCTGCTAGCAACAAACCCAATAAAGCGACACAAAATGAATGTTCAGCAACACTTTCACAATGCTTCGGCTCAATACCATGTTGCAACCAACCTTGACGATATAATTGCTTTAGATGATTGAATTCAAAGTAAGCTTCAATAATTGGTAAAGTATTTTTACCATCTAACAGACTAATCGGTAAAGATGCTTTTGTATGCATGGTTCACAAAAATAAACTTTAGGGAACAATATAAATTTAAAAATTACATTTCAAAAGATTATCATTCTTCACGCATCAAATCTTTACAGATGTGCCCAAAATTACTTTTATATACACATAAATTTTGTTTAAAAATTTTATTGCTGCTCTCATCAAAGTAGAATCATGTAATTACAAATACTTAACTCAATCAATGTTTATAGTCATTTCTTAATATTTAGCTTTCTTTCAATGAAACAATATAGAATGTCAGTCTATTTATCTATTTAACATCTAATTAATATTTACTACGGCTAAAAAATAATAAACTATACTTGAGTGAAGAATTTTGGGTATATCAATGGCAAAATATTTAAATTAGTTTTTGAGAGAAAATAAAGAGTGATATTTCCAAGCCATTAGATTTTTAGACAGAACCATAAATGACGGAACCAAAAGTTCGCTTGGCACGAAAATCTGACAAAGAAGCAGTACTAGCTTTTTGTCAAATTCTTCCAAATAATCAAAAAGACTATATTCCTTTGGTTTGGGATAAATGGATTCGCGATCCATCTGGTTGTATTTTTGTCGTTACGATTGATGATGTTCCTGTAGCAATTGAACGAGTTGTGCTGATGTCAGACTCTGAAGCTTGGTGGGAAGGACTGAGAGTAAGCCCTCAATATCGCGGTCAGGGTTTGTCAAAGATTTTAGAGCTTACTATAAATCAGTATTTAGTAGAATCAGGAATTAATATATCACGCTGTATGATTCTTGCCAGTAATGAGATTATGGCTGACATAATGTCAAAACGAGGTCGTAAAAAAGTTGGAAACTTTGACTTCTACGAGACAGATTCAATTAATTCACCAAGTACACAATTAATTAAGTTAAATTCAAATGATTTAGATTATGTTTGCTCATTAGTCAAAAATTCAAATGATTTAACTTTGAGACAAGAAATTTATGTCAGTTATGGTGGAAAGTGGCAAGAAATAACTGTAAAAGAGCTTAAAAAACGTCTTTCCTTAGGAAAAATTTGGGGATTAAAAAAAGATGAGAAATTACTTAGTATAGCTATCGAAAGTTATTCTGAAAACTCTAATGAAAAGTTTTGGATTGGATACGTTAATGGTACTAAAAATAGTTTACCAACTCTTTTGTACGAATTACGAAAATTAGCACACAGTTTAGGTTATACTCTCGTTGGAGGTTTTTTTCCTCGTAGTGAAGTTTTATCTGTATCTTTTGATTTAGCCAATTATATTAAAATAAATCAACGCTGGGTATATGAATGGAAGAATAGTTAATTCTATATAGTACAAATAATCGTTTTTTGAACTATACGGATTCACATAAAGTTTAATCATATAATAAATATTTATCATTTTTATTACAAGCTTAAAATGAAAATTAGAGAAAAATATAAAACCTTAAAATTAGTTATTCTAATACCTTGGTTACTTCAAATAATAGTTTTTATCATACTTATAGCTTACTTATCTTTTAAAAGTGCTCAACTAGCTGTTAATAATATATCTGAACAATTATTCTCTGAAATTATTTTTAGGGTAGAAGAAAAATTTCAAACCTATATTTCATCAGCAATTACAATAAATAAGATAAATGCTAAAGTTATTGAAAATCAAAAAATAGCTTTTAATGATAAAGATAAATTAATTGAATATTTTTTTAATCAATTAATTTTGTTTCCGGACATTACGGCAATATATTGGGGAAATGGTTTAGGAGAATTCTATGGAGTTGGAAGAGGAAGAGATGGTTATTTAATGAAAGGTTTTTCGAATGAAGAGAATAATTATACAGAACCTTTTTTCCGTTATGCAAAAAAGAAATATTCAATCAAACAGCCAAGATTATATAACGTTACAAAAAGAGAATGGTATAAAGTTGCAATTGAAAAACAAAAGCAGACATGGAGCAAAATATACACTTCATTTGGAAACAAAACGAAATGTTTAACTAATGTTTATCCTATTTATGAGCCAAACGGTAAAATAAAAGGTGTTTTAGGAGTAGACATACATTTCAATCACTTTAATCAATTTTTGCAAAATTTAAAGATAGCAAATACTGGTCAAGTTTTTGTTATAAATGAATCTGGGATAGCAATATTTACATCGGATAACAAGTATTCTTACTATTACAAAAATATGCCTGATGAAGTTTCTAAAATAGCTAACAGTAATAATACTTTAAATAAAGCCGTTGGTCAGTTGATAATAGAAAAATTTGAAGGCAAATTCGATAAAATAGATAAATCACAGCAGATAAATTTTAATTTTGCAGAAGAAAAATATTTAATTAAAATAGCGCCTTTTAAAGATGAATATGGACTAGATTGGTTAATAGTAGTAACTGTCCCTGAATCGGATTTCATGGGGCAAATTCATGCCAATACTCGTAACACGATCGCATTATGCATAACAGCTTTAATCGTAGCAATTATAATTGGCATTCTCACAACTCGATGGATTACTCGACCAATATTAAAAGTTAATTCTGCTGCTAAATCCTTAGCTTCTGGTAACTGGGGTCAAAAAATCCGACTCGATCGCAAAGATGAATTGGGACAACTAGCCAAATCCTTTAATACTATGGCTAGTCAATTACAAGAGTCATTTACTGCTTTAGAACAAACCAATCGTACCTTAGAACAAAAGGTAAAAGAACGCACCAAAAAGCTATCAGAAACAGTAGAACTCCTCAAAGCGACCCAAGAAAAACTTGTCTTTGAAAATGAACTACTCAAAGATGCTCAAGTAGAAGAATATCAATACCAAATCGGTGGAACCTTACCAATAGATTCTCCTACATATGTAGTAAGAAAAGCCGACAGACAACTTTATAAAGCCCTCAAACAACGACAATTTTGCTACATTTTCAACGCCAGACAGATGGGTAAATCAAGCCTGAGAGCAAAAATGATGCACAAACTTGTTGAAGAAGGATATGTTTGTGCGGCTCTAGATTTAACAGAAATAGTTAGCGATAATACTACTGAAAGCCAGTTATATCACAGCATTATCTTTAGCTTAGCTAAAAAGCTAAGTTTATTACCTGAATTTGATTATCGTAGCTGGAAAAAGAATTTAGATTATCTTTCTCCATTAGAGAAACTGGGGGAATTTATCGAAGAAATTCTTCTCAAACAAGTTCAGCAATCAATAGTGATTTTCATTGACGAGATAGATACCGTTCTGGACCTAAAATTTTCCGTAGATTGCTTTTTTGGTTTTTTACGCAGCCTTTATAATAAACGAGCTGATAATGATTCGTACCGTCGTTTAACTATAGTTTTAATTGGTAGAACCGCTCCAAGTTATTTGATTCAAAACCCTGAAAGTACTCCCTTTAATATCGGTTGTGGTATTCCATTAGAAGGATTCAAACTTGACGAAGTTGAACGGAGTTTAATCAATGGATTGCGAGAAAATTGTCATGACCCCCATAGGACAATAGAAGAAGTATTAGACTGGACGGGAGGACAACCATTTCTAACTCAAAAAATATGTAGTTTAATTAGGGATTTTTCTTTGATAATTAATGAGGGAGAAGAAAGGGAATTTATCACTCAACTAATAAGAGAAAAAATTATCGAAGACTGGGAAAATAAAGACCAACCAGAACATTTGAAAACAATTAAGAACAAGTTAACTAAAAATAAACATGATTCTCTACTTTTATTATCAAAGTATCAAGAAATGCTTTCAATAGGGGAAATTAAGGATGAGCAAACCTGGGAATGCTTAGAGTTATTTTTATCCGGAATAGTGCGAAAAGAGGCAGGAAAACTAAAACTCTACAATCGGATTTATGGGACAGTGTTCTCTAGGGCTTGGGTAGAAGGAGAAATAGGTAACCTCTCAACAGGTAAATAATTGCTATAGGGAGTAGATTTTGTAAAATCTTGTTGTAAAAAGTTGTCTAAACTCAAATTTTGTGTTTTTACTTGGTGAAGTGCTTGACGAACTAAATAAGGATGACCACCAATAGCACCCATTAATTTTGTGACTTCAGCTTCCTTCCAATCCAGTCCATGTCTACGAGCTAAATCGAGAATCTCAACTCCAGAAAAATCAGGTAAAGAAACCGTCAGCCCAACATTAAAAGGTGATTTGTTAGACTCTAAAGGAAGTGGATTATCCCGATACACTAAAATTAAGCGGAGTTGACTCCAGGTGGGATTTATTTTGCTATTTTCATGCCAAGCTCGTAACATAGCAAGAAAATCACTTGCAATTTGTTCGCGAGCAAAAAGATGATCTAATTTATCAAAAGCCAAAATTAAAGGACGATCTATCTGACCCAATAAATAATCCTCAAAATAATAAGTACAGCTAGATTTACAACCCAAGTCATCATCCCAATATTCTTCGAGCTTAGATGGTAATCTTAATTCTCTAGTAACGTTTAAACTCAACCACCTCAGGAATCGAGTTAAATCCGTTAAAGTTTCCCGATCTGTTAAATGTAAATCCAGACAAACACCGCGACAATCTTTAGCTAAATTGATTATTCTGTGCATCAAAGAAGATTTACCCATCTTAGAAGGTGCACAAATTCTGATTAAACCTCCTTTGCGCATAATAGTTCGCAAACAAAGGGATTCTATTTCTTTGCGTTCGACGTAAAATCTAGAATTGCTAGGGACAACTCCCACCGGTAGTTCTAGAGTATCGTCATATAATTCTTGCTTTAATTGCTCTAAGACAAATTTTACGTTTCTTTTATCAATCGACTGACCAAAATGCGATGACAATAACGACCATAGATCGGAGCCTACTCGCTTTGCATGGTCTTTAGAACAACCATATTTATAAGCTATTTGTTCGTAACTTTCATCATAATATGCTCCTTTGAGTATAGTGATTTGCAAATTGTTTAAATCTTGTCCGATTTTATCTTTAATAACTTCAACTAAAGAATCGAGGAACATTAATGTTTGTTTTGTCTTATTACTCATAATTCACGATTTCAAGTCACTATATCTAGGAAATAAACTTCGATTTAACTATTCGTTTACATTTATTTTAAAACTGACGATTATCAAAAATTATCAGAAAGATTATATCGAAATTGTTTGCTAAAAATTTCTTAAATCAGGTAATTACTTTTCACTCTATCGTCATCACACTTGTTCCGATCTTGAAAAATAGTCATGGGTAAAGTTTTTCTTATAATCTCTGCTTAAATCGGACAAGTGTAAAGTTTTATGTCAATAGTCAATGTCTCTGACGGGTATTAGCATACATCACTTTTATGCCACTTAAATAATTTTAGGTAGTATCTAATGCCACTTTATCTATTTTTTTGATTGCAATGGTGATATGACTAATTTTATAAAGGTATTATTAACATTTTTTGTGGCTTTATTAGATATAAAAGTGAAATTCAAATGTCACCTTAGTCTCTTATCTACAAAGTGGACTTATTGATATGGTTTTATTATTATTCACTATAAGTTTTCTACAATAAATATCACACCTTAGTTATTTAATTAAAGATTTAAAACAATTAAAAATCATTTTTTAATCCTGTTATCTTATTTATTTTTAATACCTTTGGGTAGGATTAATACAAGTAAATAACTGTTATATGTAAAGACAAAATATCTAAATACTTTGGGATAAGTCAAATAATTTAATTTTTATATTCTTTATCCAATATTTTCCCATTACAAATCATGAAAGATGAACAAATAAGTAAATTACTCGAAAATATTCAAATAGTAAGAGATAAAGCAACAGAAGCAATAGATATTTTGCAGTATGAAGAAAGTTTAAATTTTGAACAGTTAAAGGATATTTATGGACGCTTAGAACTGGTTTGTGGAAAAACCATCGCTAGTCAAGTGTTTATTGAAATAAATCTCACCGGTGGCTGTAATTGTCCTGCATGTGGAGAGGAGAAGATTTTAATTAATTGGGATGAAGGGACAGTTGAGTGTCAAAATTCAAAGTGTGGGTACAAATGGTAGAAAATATATGTTGTGTTTCAAGCACAAGAGCGGGTTAAAGCAAGAAAAATCTGCTTAGGAGTCATATAGTACAATTACTAGAATATTTGATGACTCTTATTATTCAGAATGACTATTATTAGTAAATACCAACGCCTTACCTTTGCAGTATTTTTCTCAGTTACCTTATTTTATACTCAAACAGCATCTGCAATCATTGTTAGACCTCTGCGTACAAAAAATGCAATGCTAGTTTCTGCACATCCCTTAGCAAGCGAAGCTGGATTAGAAATGTTGCGCAAAGATGGTAATGCTGTTGATGCTGCAGTTGCTACAACCTTAGCAATTTCCGTAGTCGAACCATTCTCTGCAGGGATTGGGGGTGGTGGTTTTTTATTATTTCGCAATGCTAAAACTGGAGAAATTAAAGCTTTAGATTTTCGCGAACGCGCACCCCTAAAATCAACTAAAAATATGTATTTAGATGAAAATGGTAAGGTGCGTCGAGGTGCAAGTATTAATGGTTATCTAGCAGTAGGTACTCCCGGAACAATCGCTGGAATGTATGAAATCCACAGTCAGTATGGAAAATTACCTTGGTCTACCGTAGTTAAACCTGCAATTCGCCTTGCAAGAAATGGTTTTGTAGTCAAACAAAAGTTTACCGATGCTGTCAAACGACGTCAAAAAATGATTTTGCAAAATCCGGTAGCGCGGAAAATTTTTACTCGCAATGGTGAATTTTATCAACCGGGAGACCGATTAATACAGCGAGATTTAGCAAACACTCTGCAAGCAATTGCTATAAATCCGCGTAATTTTTACACTGGTCGAATCGCGCGCCTGATTACTGCAGACATGAAAAAAAATGGCGGGTTAATTACTTTAGAAGATTTGAGCAACTATAAACCAAAATGGCGATCGCCAGTATGTGGTAATTTTCGCACATCGCGGGTTTGTTCCATGCCACCACCATCATCTGGAGGTGTTCACTTATTACAAATGCTCAATATTATTGGCGATACAGATTTAAAATCATTAGGATGGCATCATCCGGATGCTTTACATCTGTTTGCGGAAGCAATGCGAGTTGCTTATGCAGACCGTTCAGAGCATTTAGGCGATCCAGACTTTGTGGAAGTTCCAGTCACACAACTTATAAATCCTGCGTATGCTAAATATCGGCGTCAGCAAATTAGCATGGACAAAGTCAAGCGTTCTAGTGAGGTCAAACCAGCAGATATAAAAACCCTGCAACGCTTTTCAAGCAATATTTCTTCAACCACATCTCAGAAACAATTAAATTTACAAGAGTCAAACCTAAAACAGTCAAATCAAAAACAATTAAATTTAAATAACCGCGAATCATCCGATACTAGTCACCTCACAGTTGTGGATAAAGAGCGTAACGCCGTCAGTTTAACATTTACAGTTAATTTGGGTTTCGGTGCTGGTATAGTTGCAGATAGAACGGGAATTGTACTTAATAACGAAATGGATGACTTTGCTGCAGCACCGGGAGTACCCAATGCTTTCGGATTACTGGGTAATGAAGCTAATGCGATCGCACCAAATAAAACTCCCCTTTCCAGTATGACCCCCACAATCGTCACCGAAAATGGAAAACTCCGTATGGCTGTAGGTAGTCCTGGGGGTAGTACTATTATTACCCAAGTATTGCAAATAATTCTAAATGTACTGGAATACGATATGGATGCAGGTGCTGCGGTATCTGCGTCGAGGGTACACCATCAATGGTTTCCTGATGTGTTGCGAGTAGAAAAATTTGGTTTGGGTGCAATGACTTTAGAAGAACTACGTCGTCGGGGACACAAAATAAAACAGACTAGATCTTGGGGAAATGCTAATACTATTGTTGTCACACCTGATAATTCTTTAGAAGGTGCAGCAGATCCACGGGGTGAAGGTGAAGTAAGAGGTTTTTAAATTTAGAGACGTTCTATGAAAAGTATCCACATTATAAATAACCAAAAACAGTAGATGGAAAAGTTTTCCAGAACCCTTGTCAGAACTTTATTTGAGTTTTGGGACACGATTTACTGGAATCGTCTCGGAATCTACTTTTTAAGGAACGGTTCTTGTCGGTGGGTTAAAAGTGCAGTACAAACAATCATGGTTGTCAGCCCAAAACGTTGGCTAGAACCCTTATTATTTCGTCAATCGACAAAAGTTGTCCATCTACTGAAAAAACCCAGTCTTAATGACCGGGGTTTGGGGATGATTATAGAATTGGGAAATATTTCCCTTAGGCTAAATATAGAGCTTAAATATAAGTAGCTTACGCTAACCTTGACTACATAATCCTTCCTACTTGTTCCAGAAAATATCAAAAATTTTTTCCTAGCAATTTTACCCATCCAGGACAAGTGATATCATGTCCGCTTAATTACTTATGAAAAAATATGTTTGT
>JGI1201J43222_100314_pt1 | contig 12636 bp, 10 predicted proteins | sample MastesBC008_FD_43222 | JGI IMG/M metagenome (IMG submission 43222) | reverse complement strand
TCCCACACTCCCCACACTCCCCACACTTCCCACACTCCCCACACTTCCTCCAAGTCCCCACACTTCCTCCAAGTCCCCAATCACGTCCAAACTCGGAAAAAAGTTCCATCTTGCCAAACTTTTGCTGTTTTTTGCTCAATTGTTGCTAATTCTTGTGCATCAAGTTGTTTGAAGGCTCTCGCAACATTAGTATTTTCTTCTAACTGTTTGATGTTTTCCGCCGCAATAATACAACAATGAACCCCTGGTTGAGAAAGGCTATATCCCATTGCTTGCTGCATCCCATCTAATCCACCAGGCTTAAATAAGCGACCGTAAGCTGGTACTTTCATCGCAATTACACCAACATTTTTTTTCTGCGCTACTGGTAAAACTACCGGGAGAAAAGGACGTGGATGGAATTTATCCGCAGCATTCACTGGAATTAAAGTAGTATCGAAGGAGTAACGACGCAAACCTTCAGCAATGACGTCAGGCTCGTGGTGTCCGGTAATCCCAGTAAATCGAATAATTTTTTGCTCTTTTGCTTCTTCCATGGCTTTAACCGCACCGGATGCAGAAAATATGGTATCGAGATCTTCTGCAAAAGAAACATGGTGCATTTGCCACAAATCAAGATAATCGGTTTTGAGACGTTTCAAACTTCTTTCTAACTCTCGCCATGCTCCATCGCGATCGCGTTTGTCGGTTTTACTTGCCAAAAATAAACCAGAACGCTGAGATGGTAATACCTTACCCAAATAATCCTCAGAAGGACCATAACTTGCTGCTGTATCAAAATAACGGATACCCAGCTGTAAAGAACGTTCGATCAGCGCGATCGCTTCCTTTTCTTGTCCCTTGTGGGATAGTGGCGTTTGTCCTGCACCACCCAAACCAAAAATGGGTACTTTAACCCCTGTATTCCCCAAGACTTTCTCCGGGATGGTTTTAGGTGGTGCTGCATTAGTGCTGGAGTTTTCCTGTAAAGCTTTACATCCAACAACACCACTAGCTACAGCAACAGATGCAATCAAAAAATTTCGCCTTGTACTTTTGCTTGCCATACTCGAATTTGCTGAAACTACTCTATTAGTTGTATGTTAACGAGAAGATGATAAAAATGCTGATGCTGTTAAATTTTGTCAATTTTAAATTTTCTCAATTATTAATCAATTATTAATAAATATCCTGCGGGCTGTATGAAATAAATTTTGTTTACTTTGACTTTAAGATCTGCAAATCGATTAGAACAATCAAGGTGCTCTAAATAAGATTTTCATTACACTTAATACTTTATCTTTTATATTGCCTATATAACGATATAAAAATATAAGATATATCTATAGGCATACCCTAAAAGCCCTACAGCGCAAATTAGTCAAACTCTATTTCTGTTTAAGTCAGTTTTGTATAGGAAAATATACAAAATAAAATTAAATATAGCTAATAGCAAGTAACGAGCTATGCTTGACTTGGGTATTTGAAGGTGACGATGGACAATAAATAATAATTATTAATAAAGCCTTAGCAATATTTAGTATTTCATTTAACTCTGACTGAACAAGTTTCAAAATAATGTTAATAAATCACGCCCAATGCTACCGCTACAGTGTAAAAATAGAGGGAGATTTTGTTTGATAGCAATGCCTCCTGCTCCTAGATATACTCAAGAACCCTGGAGAGAAACATTCAGCGAAATTATTGACGTGCGTTCTCCAAGTGAATTTGCCGAGGACCATGTCCCTGGTGCGATTAATTTACCTGTCTTAAATGATGAAGAACGTGCCGAAGTTGGAACGGTTTACAAGCAAGTTTCTCCTTTCTGTGCAAGAAAAATTGGTGCCGCTTTAGTAGCCAAAAATATTTCTCAGCACCTTAGGGGACACTTTGCGACAAAAGGAAAAGATTACAGCCCTTTGGTGTACTGCTGGCGAGGGGGACAACGTTCAGCTAGTATGGCAACCGTATTATCACAAATTGGTTGGCGGATTACCTTACTAGAAGGTGGTTACAAAACTTATCGTACTTATGTGCGGCAACAACTGGCTATTTTACCAACACAGTTCACCTATAAAGTATTATCTGGCTTGACCGGTAGTGGAAAAACTTACATTTTGCAAAAAATGCGTCAACATGGCGTGCAAATTTTAGATTTGGAGGATATTGCGAAGCATCGCGGTTCGCTTTTGGGTCAACAATGGAAAGGAAAGCCTACACCGCAACCTTCACAAAAATTTTTTGAATCTTTACTAATTGAAAAACTACTTACTTTAGATCCCCGTGAAGATGTATGGATAGAATCAGAAAGTAATAAAATCGGTAAAATTTATTTACCCCCGTCTTTATGGGGAGAAATGAAAAAAGCTAGTTGTGTAGAAATTCAATTACCAATTAAAGCTAGAGTCCAGTTTTTATTACAAGAATATCCTCATTTCATGGACCGTCCCGATTTATTGAAGGTTAAGTTAGAAAAGTTAAAAAATCGCCATGGTTGGGAAAAAATAAGCCAGTGGTACCAAATGATTGACTCTGGTGAATGGGAAAAGTTTGTCGAAGATATCTTGTTTTGTCATTACGACTCTACCTATAAAAAATCGATGCAAAATAAATTTTCTCGAGTGGACAAAGTATTGTCTATGTCAGATTTATCTGATAGTAGTATTGAAAATCTTCTGGATTATTTAGTGCCAAAATATGCTTCTATGACGTAGAAGATATTAATTTTTTAGAATATAAGTTCATTTTTTAGCGAATACATGCCCTGCATCTCGCAGGCATTTTTTATTTATTTTTGATTATCGATTTTTTAGCGCTCTACCGATTTAATTTGAAAAGTTTAAATCTACCATATTTAAACTTTACAATATTTAAATATTTAATTGCTGAAATTGTTGGGTTTTGAAGATTTCTTAGAAAAGTGTGAAGAATTAGTGCAATTATAAAATTACACCAATAAAGTCCCCTCAAATTCAATTTCTAGGTTGTGAACTAACAACTCAAATTCTCATGTTGCGATACTCCTACAGTGCTAAATCCTAGTTATCTATCTCTTAGGTAACTTATCAGGAGAAATATTAATAAAAGGTAAAGTCCCATCACCACTCATCACTGTTGGGAATCTTCCATCCCATTTTTCAATTGCTTGCTTTTGCAATAATTCTGGAGTGATAGTTTGTCTTTGCAATCTTTGTGCTTCTGCTTGTCCTTTAGCGCGGTTAATTTCTGCTTGTGCTTCTTGAGTTGCTTTTTTGGCAATAAATTCAGCTTGCTTGGCTTCTTGTTCTGATATTTGTTTAGCCTCGATTGCTTTACTGAATTCTGGTGAGAATGAAAAATCTACTAAAGAAACGTCATTTACTATTACACCATAGTCAACAAGACGATTTTTGAGACTAGTATCGATTTCTGCTTTGAGTTCCGTTCTTTTAGTTATAATTTCTTCTGCTGTTTTTTTTGCAGTTGCAGCTTTGAGTACTTCTGAAACAGCAGGCGTCATAATTCCATTAACGATATCTTTTTCTTCCCCGATCTGTTGATAAACGCGGTTGACTTTTTTGGGATCGATGCGCCAGTTAACGGCAATTTCTGTTGTTACTTTTTGGAGATCTTTAGAGGCTGCATCAGCTTTAAATGTGTCTTTCTTAACGCGAATATTTAAAGTTTTCACTGATGTAACTACAGGCATAACTGTGTGAAGACCTTCTCCTAAGACCCTTTCTTGGACTTTCCCAAACACCATTACTACACCTCTTTCCCCTGCGTTAACTACAGTAAAAGGACGGAGTAGAAATGCTATAAATAACAAAATAAAACCACCAGTAACATATAAGTAAAAGTTAAAATTGGGGTTGGCGCTTCTTACGGAACTACGCATATATACTCCTATATGTTTCTAGCTATCTGCAGTGGATAGCAAATTAGTGATGAAAAATAACAATCTCAAAGTCAAGTATAAAAACTATTTCATTCCCATTAATTCCCAGCTTACTTCTACCAATTTATGAATTTCGTCAACGGTAGCTTGATGGGAATAAAGCAACATATACTAAATAGTGAAAAATTATTCTTGCCTTCATCAATTGTCATATCACGTAGTCACTTGATGCTATAGCCACTGATAATAATCGGTCAGAGTGAATTTTATTTATATTATCTTTTCACCTGATTATCAATAGATACATATTGAAAGCCAATTATTTCGGAAATCCAAAAAACTAAATCCAAGAGACTAAATCTAAAAAATTAAACCTAAAAAATTAAATCTAAAAAATAATATTAAATATGAAGATTTATAAACGACATAGCTGGGATCTCAGCTTGGACGAAGCAGTTGCAATTCAAGAAAAGTTACAAGCAGAGGTAATTACACAAGATCAATTTAAGGAACCCATTAAATATGTAGCCGGTGTAGATATGGGGTTTGAGGATGATGGGAGAATTAGTCGTGCAGCGGTAGCAGTTCTCAGCTTTCCCGATTTAGAGTTGCGGGATACTAGCATTGTCAAGCGTCCAACAAGTTTTCCTTATATTCCTGGTTTCCTCTCATTTCGTGAAATTCCAGCTTTACTAGATGCTCTAGAAAAAATTACAATTACTCCAGACATCATATTTTGTGATGGTCAGGGAATTGCACACCCTCGCAGGTTTGGTATTGCTTGTCATTTGGGCTTGTTTGTCGATTTACCCACGGTTGGTGTGGCAAAATCCTTATTTGTTGGTAAGCACGAAGAATTACCCCAAACCCGTGGTAGTTGGCAACCACTGATTTATGAAGCTGAAACAGTGGGTGCTGTTCTAAGAACTCGTGATGGAGTCAAACCTGTGTATGTTTCCAGTGGTCACCGCATCAGCTTGACAACCGCAATTGATTATGTGTTGCGTTGTACGCCACAATATCGACTACCGGAAACTACCCGTGTTGCGGATAGATTAGCTTCCTCAACGAAAGATTAAGATTTTTATCGCAATATCTTGGCTGTTTCTTGAAAATCCTTGCTTCCTTTTGTATTTTCATGTTAGGAATCGCACAAGGAATTATTGAAGTTAGATAGTGAGTCAATTCAGATAGTGAGTCTATATGTAGGAACCATGAATTCACTAACTTTACAGTGGTATGACGCAGAACAACTTAAAATTCAAATCCAAAGAATTGAGATTCCAGAATTTTTAACCCCAGAAGTTCAAGGTCAAGAAGTTCGGGTCCAACAAAGGTATGAGCAACAATTAAGTAAAAATGCTGGAACATACCGTATCGGTAGAGATCCTTCCCGTTGCGACCTTGTATTAGGAAACCCCACGGTTTCTGGTTTACATGTTGAAATATTTTTTGATTCTCAACAGCAAGGTTTTTTTATCCGGAATTTACGACAATCCAACCCACCCTTGGTCGATGGCCAACAATTATTGGATAATGTACTACCCCTATTTGAAGGTAGCACTATTTATTTGGGACAACAGGAATTAAAGGTTGCTGCAGTTTCTATCACTAAAGTTAATACCATACCTCCAACAGTATTAGCCCCACCACCAGTACCCAACTCTCGACCAATAATTCCCCAACAAAAATCTCAACCCAACAAACAACACACACAACATCACCATCACCATTTCCCAAGTGAACAGCCGCCAAATGGACAATCCTCAAATGAAGAACCTATGTATGGGCTGCAATGTCCCAAATGTGCAAGAGTGTCGTCCCTGGAACATCTACAAGTTGGTTGTCCTTGGTGTGGAACATCTTTAGCTGCTGCACTTAGTGTTTTAGTCGCACCCAGTGAAGAATAAAAAATAATAAAAGTTGGTACTTAGTGATTCGAGGTAGAGAAATTTGCTCGCAGTTTGGATATTATTACTGTATTAAATACTTTTTAATATAATCTAGTTACTCATTTATCAATCCCCAATCTAGATATGGCGCTAACATGCCAAGAAATAAATATATCACCCTTGCGCCGAATGCTAATCTCGATCCCCAATAATAAATGACTAATAATTTACCAATTCAATTAAATTGGAAAGATCCTATTACAGGAGAAACTCGCGATCCCCGATTAACTCCACCGATTGCTTTTGGCAGAGAATTTGTCCGGATGCCACCCGAATATCAGGGACAAAGAGTTACTCGAATGTTACTCAATCATGATGAAGTATCTCGCTTCCATGCTTTACTTGAATGGCAGTATAACCAACTAGTGGTAAATGACCAAGGTAGCGTTAATGGAATTTACGTTAACGGTCAACAACTGCAGCATAGTGTTATTAACAGTGGCGATACGCTACAAATTGGTCCATACATCATAACTGTTACCTATACTATTGCAGCAACACAACCAACTAACACGCCACAAGTAAATAACAGGCCACAAATAAGCAATTCTCCACAAGCAAATATTCGTGGTAATTCTACAATCCAATTTAATCCCAGTACCAATCTTCCAGATCCCAGCATACCCCAACCCCAACAAGTAACACCTTTGGGAAGTAGTTTTCCACCTCCCATTTTTCAAGAGCAATTAGTTCCCGTTCAAGGGATTCATGCCACCGGTTTGCCAGTTGACGAATGTGAATACTTAACCGTGGGTGGGGGTTTAGGAAGTTTTATTTATGTTGATTTATTAAGACTAAGTGGGGTCAAAACGGAAAAAATAATAACTTTGGGGTTGGACGATCAACCTTACAGTCGTTATAAGTGCTTGTGTTTAAATTCACAAATTCCTTTACATGAAAGACTGCGTTCTAATTCCGACTCTTGCCCTGATAACATTTGGGGATGGCCTAGTTATGCTTTGCGGGAAGCTTGGCATGACTTTATCAGGGGTAAAGTAAATAATTCTGCTCAATACTTGTGGAAAGTTTTTGCTGAACCAACTTTTGCTGAAACCTATACTCCCCGTGCTGGAAATGTATTCGACTCCATTGATCGGGAAACGAAACGAATTGGCTGGGAGCGAATGTATCGCTATGGGCGAGTTAGAGCAATTCGTAAAACCGATGATGGCAGATATTGTGTTGCTTATTCTCGTGGTCGGGGAGATCATGCCTTTATGGTTTGCCGTTATCTGCATTTAGCAACAGGTTATCCAGCAATTCAGTTTTTACCCGACCTGCAAGCATATCGAGAAAAGTATCGAGACTTTAAATCTGTCGTTAATGCCTATGAGGATCATAACCATGTCTACCAAAAACTAGAAAGTCAAGGAGGAAAAGTATTAATTCGAGGACGAGGTATTGTTGCTTCTCGAATTATTCAACGCATTTATGAGGCTAGAAAGAAAAATCCTCATATTACTATTTTGCATTTAATGCGATCGCCAAAACCACAAGGTAATAAATTTGCTCGGGCGCAGCGTCCGGTTAAAAATCATTTTGAATTTCAACCCTTTAATTGGCCTAAAGCTTGTTGGGGAGGCGATCTACGTGTCATGTTAGAAAAAGCTTCTCCTGACGAACGCCAAAGCTTATTAGCCCAGTGGGGTGGAACAACTACCGCCGATAGAATTGATTGGCAGAATATTACTGAAGAAGGCTTAAGTGAAGGTTGGTACAAAATCGAATTTGGTAAGGTAACCAAAGTCGAACGGGATGCCCAAAATCGTACTATTACCCACATCGAAGAAAAAGGTTTTGGGGAAACAACCTTAGATTCAGATTTTATTATTGATGCTACAGGACTTGATGCCAAGGTAGAGGCGAATCCATTACTTGATGATTTTGTCAAACATTATCATTTGCCATTGAATAAAATGGGGCGTTTAGAAGTCGCAAATGATTTTGAGTTATTGGAAATGCGCAATCAGAAGGGCAAAATGTACGCAGCAGGAGCGATTACTTTAGGTGGACCATATGCCGCAGTTGATAGCTTTTTAGGTTTGCAATATTGTGCTTTGCGTACCGTAGATGCACTTGCGAAGTCCCGCGCTCCTAATCTGCAACGTCTTAATATTTTTTCCTCTTTTGGTCAATGGTTGAAGTGGGCTTTGAACCAGTCCCCATCATAAATCTGTTAGAGTTCCTAACTTGGCTGATTATTTACCGGATATTACTTTTTATAGATGAAGATATTGTAAGCTTCTATATTTTCGCTGAAAAATTAAGACTAAACTTCAACATACCGATAAAATATTTAATATTAACTTGATAATTAACATAAATAATCTGTGAATTCACTATTTCTTATTTAAATTAAATATAAAATTAATTATTAACGGTGTAGAAATATATAGAATTGTTTAAAGATATAAAATACGATCTTATAGTATGCAATTACTTCAAACATCATCCTCAATGCAGCTATCTCTAAACAAGAAACGGGTTCAGCCATTGAAGATCGTAGCCCTGGGTGATAGTTTAGTATACGGTTTTGGCGATACAGAAGGAGGAGGTTGGGTTGAAAGACTAAGGCGCAGTTGGATGCAACCCAGTAGCCCAGGTCATGTCATATATAATTTGGGAGTAAGAGGCGATCGCATAGGGCAAGTTGCTAAAAGATTAGAAGTAGAATTTCGTCATCGTGGAGAATTACGTAACCGCGTCCCCGACATGATTATTCTCTCCGTGGGAGTAAACGATTCCGCAAGGGTGGGTCGTCCTAATGGGAAGAATTATACTAATTTTGCAGTATTTGAAACTGAGATCGCTTCATTATTAAAACAAGCAAGTTTACTTTGTCCGGTATTATTTATTGGCATGGTACCAGTAGATGAAACTAAAATGCCATTTATGGATTGTTTGTATTACAACCACAGTGACCAATATCGTTATAAAGAAGCAACTCGGCTAGCTTGTGTTAAAAAAGGAATTCCCTACCTGGATATTTTTCAGAAGTGGATTGGCTTGAGTGAAGAGTGGAGAGCAAAACGTTTAAGTGCAGATGGTTTACACCCAAATGTTACAGGATACAGGGAGTTACTAGAAGAAGTTATAAACTGGAGTGCGATCGCCAAGCACAATCACAATTCTCATCATGTTACTAATTTTCGTGAACTCTAATTTTCGTGAACTCTAATTTTCATGGACTCCAACTTTATGAATTCTAATTTGTTAGTTCTATTTTTTATTAGTTCTGACTCTTAGAAGTTCCGATTTAATGAACTCTGATTTTCACGATCAATAATCATTAATATTTTTCCAGTATCAGCACGCTCCACATAATTTGTATTTCACACTTATTTGGCAAATTTTCGCTTCGTTTAACCGTCAAGGAAACGGTTATAAGCAATTTTGGTCGGAATATTTTTTCGAAATATCTTTAATGGTAAATTTTCTTTACTTAAAAGAATTATTTTATGACTTGATATCTGTTGCTTGAAAACTGTAACCTGATATCTGCACGATGAAGAATAAATTGAGAATAAATTAACTTATATTTATTTTTGCCGATTTAACTTGCAGAAAATACCTTTGCCTTGCTGTAATTTTTGGTAATAGGTACTTGATGTTTGTATTTAAGCTTTAAAAATTACTTTTTATGACTCCAACTTTATTTGGTCGCTGGCAAACTCGAATACTACTTTTTGCAACTGTCGGAGTAGTGGTATCCTTACCCTTTGCAATGGGTTTAATTGGTTTTGAGCGAAGCATGATTTATTTTTTCGTACTTTTTTATGTCGCTCTTTTTGGTATGGTATGGGATATAGTATACGATCAAATTCAAAAGTCTCTTTGGGATAGGGATTGGCCTGCAATATATCAATTATTTGCAGGTATTTGGGAAATGTTTTTTGTTTTCTGTGGTGTTAAAATTATTGGTTTACCGGCAGTTTCTAAAGATTTACCAATATTGGGTTTTTTTGTCCACTATATTAGTGTTTGGCTAACAATTTTTGTTGTATCTCAAAGTCTGATGCGAATTTTATTTGTCCGCTGGCGTTTTCGAGGCGGTCAATGGCTATAGTGCTTTTTAATGATTCATTTTGTCACACTCTATTGGGAGGTTAGGGATTCTTTATTTATGTTTGCCTCAAACTAAAATATGGTTTTTAAATATACTTTGGAAAAGTATATATTAATTATAGCTGTCCTGGAATCATTTATAAAAATCAATATTGTATAAACGTGGTCTTCTCAGCGTTTTTGCTTGGAAATATGTGAAGTTTTCATATGATTTATCGCTTATAAATTTGCAGAGAATTGCTATAGTATTTTTTCTATTTTCTAAGTCTTGATAATCTTTGTACCTCTAAGAGAAATTATATTTGCACTTAGCAATACCTGCATTGTGTCTTCCCTGTATGGAGGAGTAAAAATCAAATTTTAGATATTTTTGTTCCTTAAGCATAAAATCAGAGTATAAAAGGAAGCAATAAATTGGATTACATTAACACAAATATTTTCTGTATTCAATAAATCAGCAAATGCAAATAAAGGCGATTTTTTGGAAGATTAAGAGAGTATTAGGGAGTTTCTTAACACCAACACATAACTATTTTTACGTTTTGTATATTTAGGTACTAAAATATAGTTTACACTTGGTAATATTATTCCTTGTGTGGTTATACGTAAAATTTGTTGCAAATAAAAGTGAGTGCAACGATAAAAATTTATTAATAGAAAAGTGCGGGGAGAACAAAATGTCTAATGTGTGGTGGAAGACTTTAATTCTAAGTCCAGTGGTCTTGGAATTGTTTGCAATTGGAGTGACAGGTTTTAGCTCAACTGCACATGCAGAGGAAGCTTTGGTAAAAGAATCAAAAGCTCCCCAGTTACTTGCTCAGTCTCAAACAAACGACGACAGTGTTTTAGAACAAGTTAATAAGTATGGGAGTGAAGGAAGCACAGCTAAAACTAACGCTTCTTTATCCCAAGTTACCTCTGTTTCTCAGTTTTCAGATGTTCAGCCTACAGACTGGGCTTTTCAAGCTTTACAGTCCCTGGTTGAACGCTATGGTTGTATTGCTGGTTATCCCAATGGTACATATCGTGGTAACCGAGCATTAACCCGTTATGAATTTGCTGCAGGTTTAAATGCTTGCTTGGATCGAGTTAATGAATTAATCGCCACTGCTACAGCAGATTTGGTAACCAAAACCGATTTAGCGACTCTGCAACGTTTACAGGAAGAGTTTTCTGCTGAATTGGCGACTTTACGCGGTCGGGTAGACGCTTTAGAAGCGCGTACTGCTGAGTTAGAAGCAAATCAGTTTTCTACTACAACTAAACTGGTTGGTGAAGTCATATTTGCAGCGACTGACAGCTTTGGCGAAAACGACAATAACAATACAGTTCTTCAGAATAGGGTTCGTCTCGACTTACAAACCAGTTTCACTGGTAAGGATATCTTACATACTCGACTCGCTTCTGGTAATGCAACCGGGCTTGACATTGCCAATGGAAATGGAACATTCGAGGGGACTCAAACCTTTAACTTATCTCCTGGTAATGGCAATGATGTTGCAATTGACTGGTTAGCATACTATTTCCCTGTCGGTAAATCTCAGGTTTACCTTGCTGCAACTGGAGGTATCCAAAGCGATTACGTTCCTACTGTCAATCCTTACTTTGAAGACTTTGATGGTGGTAATGGAGCTTTATCTACTTTTGCAAGTGAAAGTCCCATCTACCGAATCGGAGGTGGTGCTGGTGCTGGTGTTAACTTAGTTTTTGGTGAGGGTGGTGGAGTCCTCAAACCTAGTTCTTTAACTTTAGGCTACTTAGCATCTGAAGCTGCTGATTCCGATCTCGGTTCTGGTTTATTTGATGGTAACTATGCTGCATTAGCCCAGCTAAACTTCAGCTTTAGCGATCGCATATCCTTAGCTGCAACCTACGTCCATGGATATCATGGTACGGGTAGTGCTTTATTTGATGCAGGTGCTGTCGATAGTGCAGTTGTGGGAACTAGCCAAGCTAACTTTGTTGCTAATGGTAATCCATATTCAAGTAATTCCTATGGTGTAGCATTAGCACTGAGACCAACCAATAATATTTCAGTTAGTGGTTTCTTATCCTATAGCGACATCACAGGCTTTGGTAGTAACGACGACAGTGAAGTTTGGAGTTATGGAGTTGGGGTCGCTCTACCTGACTTTGGTAAGAAAGGTAACCTGTTAGGAATTTTTGCTGGTGCTCAACCATATTTGGGAGCAGCAGATGGAGAAAGACCATATCACATTGAAGGATTTTACCGCTATCGTTTGAACGATAACATTTCACTTACCCCTGGTGTGATTTGGTTAACAAATCCCGGTCAAAATGCAAACGACAATGATGATGCAGTGATTGGTACATTTAGAACAACCTTCACCTTCTAAAATTTCTGTACCCTTCTAACACTTTAAAATCACTTTTTTGGGGATGTAGCATTGCTACGTCCCCACTCTATATTATTTCCAAAAATTTTATCTATTAGCGTGGGTTGCCAGTTACTTATTATCCCATCTTCCGCACCCTAACTGTCACACACCAAGGGGATGAGATTTTTTAGTACATATTTATTAAACAAGACTTAGATATTCATGAGACTAATGGGAAGTTATCTCATTAAATTTGGGATCTATCAAAAAGTATTTTGAGTTGAAGTCTTTGATGAGGCTAAAAAGATTCTTAAAAAAGTAAGAAAATATTTTTGCTCGAAATAATAATGTGAGAATTTAAACAGAATTGTGTTGTAAAATTCTGTTTTTATGTTTGATATAAAAGATGTTGAAATACAAAATA
>JGI1201J43222_100313_pt1 | contig 12645 bp, 7 predicted proteins | sample MastesBC008_FD_43222 | JGI IMG/M metagenome (IMG submission 43222) | reverse complement strand
GGTAATTAACCCAGACTTAGTATTACACCACTGACAGCTGACTTAAATGTAATCTTGAAATATTGGGAGTGGATTGGAGTAATGCAGTGCTCAATCACCATAAACTAGTCAAGAAGTAAATTAATAAGGCTAAATATGCGTTTATGTTTGAATTTCAGCTATATAACTACACAAAATATACAATGCAAAAAAAATATCAAATATTCCGGAATCTACTTAGTTTTGGCAGTAGTAATAAATATCCAATTAACTCCTAGCCTTCTATATTGAAGTTCTATATGTAACAGATGGGGACTATCCCACTTCCTTTTTATCTCCGCCTTAAGCCCAGTTGCAATTGTGACTGGGTTTTGGTGATTAAGGGTAAATACCGTCAGTGATTAAGGGTTTTAAATGCCCTATTTTTCCTTATTAGTAAATAAATAGATAAATAAAATAATTACTGTACTTACTGACTTATAGTTGTTGTCCAATCGGAATAGTGATAATAAACTCAGTACCTTCTCCCCGAGTGGATACACACTGCAATTGTCCGTGATGATTTTCTACAACAATTTGATAGCTAACCGATAAACCCATACCAGTACCCTTCCCAACTAATTTTGTACTGAAGAAAGGGTCGAATATACACTTTTTGACCTCTTCTGTCATTCCAATTCCGTTATCAATTATACGGATACATACTTTTGCTGAGTTAATAATTTCTGTGCAAATAACAATTGTAGGAATTGAGGATATTTCTACACTTGTTTGCACTGACACATCTGTATCGTCTATATTTGAGCTTAAAAGCAATTTTGGAGCAAACTTTCCTTTTTTATGATTTTTTTCTTCTAATGCATCAATCGCATTAACTAGTACATTCATAAATACTTGATTCAGTTGGGAAGGATAACACTCGATTTTTGGGAGTTCGGTATATTTCTTCAGAATACGAACTTGAAAACTACTGGATGTTTGCTGTAACCGATGCTGCAATAAATATAAAGTGTTATCAATTTCTGTATGAATATCTACTAGTTGTCTGTTAGCCTCATCTAAATGGGAAAATTTTCGTAACGACTCAACAATTCTACGAATTCGGATTGCACCTGTATTCATTGAATTGACCAATTCAAAGAAATCTTCAGCAATAAAATCTAAATCGATTTCTTCAATTTTTTTACTAATTTCTCCATTCGCTTGGGGGTAATGCTGCTGGTAAAGGGAAATCAGCTGTAGCAAATCTTCAGCATAATTTTTTGCTGGTTCAATATTACCGTAGATAAAATTGGTAGGATTGTTGATTTCGTGAGCTATACCTGCAACTAAACTCCCCAGAGAAGCCATTTTTTCAGAAAGTAAAAGTTGTGCTTGGGCGATTTTTAATTCAGAAAGAGTTTTTTCTAATTCCCGCGCTTTTTGTCTTTCCTGTGCTTCCGATTTTTTTAAAGCTTCTTCTACTCGTTTGCGTTCCCTTAGTGCAGCTTGTCTTTCACTAATATCTCTTGCTACCCACAATACTTGACAATCGGAAATTGGGGAAATGCTAGCTGCAAACCAATATTCCTCATTATCCCAAGACAAGCTGTAATCAAAGTTAACGATTTGTTGTGTGTTGAGCGACTGTACAACCTTTTCTAACCATATTCTAGTATTTTCTCCTTGAAAAAATTGCTCTACTGTTTGAGTGACTAATTCTGTTTGATATTCATGCAAACAAAGATTATTAGTTGGTATTATTTCGACATTTCGTAGTAGCTCATCGTCAATACTAATCACAAGTACAATATCACTCATCGCCTCAAATATGGCACGCATTTGAGCTTCCGAAGTGCGCAACTTTTGTTCCAGCAACTTACGAGTTTCAATCTCTTTTTGTAGTCGATGGTTTAATTTTATTAGCCTTAATTCATCTTCTTGGGAATCATGGAGATTCATATATTATTATTTGTTTTAGTTTTTACTTTTTAATTTAGTATTGTGAATTTAGTGTTATTCGGTGCAAATAATTTTGTGTAAAGTATTTGAGTAAAACCCGGTTAGTAAATTTATGTCTTTTTACAAAATCATAAAATTTTATACATCAACTTCCCTTGATTGAATAATATCTTGGATTCAATAGTAACTGCTATCTATTCTCTACCCCCACTTATCGCAATTGCATCTACAGAAATTTTGGCGATCGCCAACCATTTTATTAGAAACAGGATACGCTACAAGCTTGAGTCATAACTAACTGGCTGTCTTTAGTTTTGCTACATTTTCTTAGGCTAGTTTTTCCCAGACCCCAGAAAATAAAATAGTTTCCTTTTGTTTCTGAGACTGCAATCCTCCAATATATAATTTATACACGTACGAAATAAAGTTAAAAGAATATTGACAACAGTCTTGACAATTAAGTTATTACCAAATTGGATAAGGCATAAATTAACTGAATACTCCTTTTATAAGTCCAACAACTTAAGTGAATACAACTATAATTTTATTCTCTTTTATTACTACTACTGTCCGGATACTTCTCTGTATTTATACTTTCACTCGTTTTGCAGCCAACAGATGTGTCTAAATAGAGTCACATATCTCACTGATGATCGCTAAACAGTAATTTTACTGAGAAGTAAGTTAATTTTATTTATATTTTAATTGATTTTAAAATGCAAAATGGTGGAAAACGCAAAACACAAAACAAAATAAATAACTTAAAAATAATAATACTCAAATATTACTGAAAATAAATGATTTAAGATTGCTATAACAGTCAAATATTACCAATTAGCCTTAGGGTTTGCAGTCACTCATGGGGGGAACTCCCAAGACCGCGCTGTCTCAACAATAAACAATTAACTAAAGGATATAAAACTAGTGGTCAGTACTCCGGATATTAATACCTCTACGCAACAACTTCCCGAACACGACGGAAGATTTGGAAAATTTGGTGGTAAGTACGTTCCTGAAACTTTGATGCCTGCACTCAGCGAGCTAGAGGCAGCCTATCAAAAATATCGCCAAGATCCAAGTTTTCAAGCAGAACTACAAGATTTATTGCGGGATTATGTCGGAAGACCCAGTCCTTTATATTTTGCCGAACGCTTGACCCAACATTATGCTAAATCTGATGGTACAGGTGCACAAATATACTTAAAGCGTGAAGATTTAAATCATACTGGTGCTCATAAAATTAATAACGCTTTGGCGCAGGTGCTATTAGCAAAACGCATTGGGAAAAAACGGATTATTGCTGAAACCGGAGCCGGTCAACATGGAGTAGCTACCGCTACGGTTTGCGCTCGTTTTGGTTTGGAATGCGTAATTCATATGGGTATTAATGACATGGAACGTCAAGCCCTAAATGTATTTCGCATGCGTTTAATGGGAGCTAAAGTTAATCCGGTATCAGCAGGAAGTGGAACCTTGAAAGATGCATGTTCTGAAGCGCTAAGGGACTGGGTAACTAATGTAGAAACTACCCATTACATTCTTGGTTCTGTCGCGGGTGCTCATCCCTATCCCATGATGGTGAGGGATTTCCATGCAATTATCGGTCAAGAAACTCGCGTCCAAGCTGCTGAAAAATGGAATGGTTTACCTGATATTTTAATTGCTTGTGTGGGTGGCGGTTCTAATGCGATCGGCTTATTTCATGAGTTTATTGATGAACCATCGGTGCGGTTAATTGGTGTAGAAGCAGCAGGTGAAGGTGTAGCAACATCTAAACATGCAGCAACTCTAACTCAAGGACGGATTGGTGTATTCCAAGGAGCAATGAGTTACATGCTCCAAGATGATGATGGACAAGTATTAGAAGCCCATTCCATTAGTGCAGGTTTGGATTACCCTGGTGTGGGACCAGAACACAGTTACTTAAAAGATATTGGTCGTGCTGAGTACTATAGCGTTACTGATAAGGAAGCATTAGCTGCATTTCAAATGGTATCCGAATTAGAAGGAATTATTCCTGCATTGGAAACCGCTCATGCTTTTGCTTATTTAGAAAAACTTTGTCCTCAGTTAGAAGGTAGTCCCCGTATTGTGATCAATTGTTCTGGTAGGGGTGACAAAGATGTGCAAACTGTGGCTAAGGTTCTAAAGATTTAAGTCTGAGAAAGTGTTTATAAATAAAAAAATTGTTGTAGGGTGTGTTAGACCCATTACTATACCTGACTTTTAATAATAAATTTAACAGGTCTAACGCGCCAACTTAACATGGTGCGTTACGGTAAATTCTGAATTATTCCAACCATTAAATCCTTATTTTGCCGTAACACGCCCTACTTTAGAATTCATTTGCACTTTTGGAAACAAAAATGCAACTATCGCTATTAAAAGCTGAGGATAAGCATTAAAATACCCTTTAATAAAGATGAAGGATAAAATGTTTACCCTAAAATAACATCTTGGAACTCTACGACCACAAGCTAATAACCTGTTGTCGCAGTACTTTGATGCGCTAAAGGTCACATCGCGCTAACAACGGAGGGTGAGAGATGGAAAATAAACAAGATCTGCATACCGACTTACGCTCAGTTTTCGATCAGTTAACAAAGTTCAGGGAAAGTCATCCAAATGCCTGGAAAGTTGTTAATAAGCGTCTACTTGAGAATGGCAGTACCACGCTTACCGATGCGGATGCTGCGCTTTTTTATGCTTTGGAAATAATTGAAGAGATAGATTTACAACAGGTGTAGTATTTAAAAGTCAAAAGTCATTAGCGGATTGCACGCAGCTTGCGCCGTTAGCGCAGCAATGCCGATATCGTAGCTAGAGGCTAACGCTGACGCCGCAGGCTAAGCATGTTTCCGTAGGAGATAAGTCAAAAGTCAAAAGTGGGGTTAAAGAACTGCTACGTTAGGATGATTCCGCTAATTTCAGTATTTAGCATGAGTAGTCACACACCAATTTCTGACAGAACATTTGAATTTGCTGTTAGGGTCACCAAACTTTGTTCGTATTTAAATAGCTTTTGAATTATGTCCTGCGGACACGCTATGCTAATGACTTTTGAATTCCGCGTAGCGGTACTAAGATTTATGTTCTTTACTCGATTCTGAATCATCTCCTTCTGGAAAATCATTATTTCTTACATCTTTATCTGAAGACATATTATTTTTTTCATGAGTTTTTTCATGGGTTTTTTCATGAGCCTTTTCAATAATCTCATCCACCTGGGATTTATCCGCGACTATAACAATCTCGGTTTCTGGATGTGATTTATGTGCCCACTTATCCAAAACATCTACAACCAAAACCTGTGTCATCCAAATTTTGGCAACAACTGTTAAGGGAAGTGCTAATAATAAACCTAAAAAACCAAAAAAGTATGCAAAAAACAATTGAGAAATTAAAGTAATCGCTGGTAATAAAGAAACCTGATGCGCCATTACCACTGGCGTCAAAAAATTACTTTCAACCTGCTGAATCACAAAATATAAAATTAAAACAGCAAATGATTTCCAGGGTGCATCTAATAATGCGATCGCCATCGCTGGAATAACGCTCATAGTCGGACCCAAGTTGGGAATTAAATTTAAAAATCCCGCTAAAATCCCCAAAGCCAAAGCTGCAGGAACTTGCAAAGCCCACAAACCAATGACGCTCATCAATCCGACTACACACATAGCAATAAATGCGCCGGATACCCACCCCTGTAAAGAATCCTCACATTCATTCAAAATCGCATCGACTTTGCGGCGATAAAAGGAAGGAAACAAACGAATAAAGGCTTTACGGTAAGATAAGGGACTAGCTAATAACATCCCCGTTAGCACTAATACTAAAAGAACTTTAAGCAAAGCTTCCAAAGAACCGGAAACAAAAGCGAAAGAACTTCCTAAAACACGTTCGATAAAAGGTTGTGCTTGTTCTAGTAATCGATTGATATCGGGTATGTAATCGCTGTATTGGCGGGGAATTTGAGTTTCTAGCTCATCCAACCAAGCATTAAAACGTGCAATACCTTGGGGAACCTTACTAGTCAACTCTTGGAATTGATCTGCAAATGGCGGTACGATCAGCCAGAAAAAACCAACAATAGTAGCAAAAAAGATAATTACTGATAAAAATACAGAGAATCCCCGTTTGAGTCCCAAACTTTGCAAATATTTTGCCAGTCGATTTAAAGTCGTAGCTATTACAACTGCAGCAAACATTAGCAAAAGTACTTCTCGAATTTGCCACAATATATATAAAGATAAAAGTATGGCAATTAAGCCAATCCATTGACCTAAATTCACGCCAGTCTCCCAGGTTTTGATGTGAGCGTCCCACAGGGGGAATTCAAAAGTCAAAAGTCAAAAGTCATTAGCTGATCCGCAGGTAGCGCAGCTAGAGGCTCCGCCGTCGCCGCAGGCTCTGGCGTGTCCGTAGGACATAAGTCATGCATATGTCCTACGGACACGCTTTGCGAACAAAATAGATCACGCCTGTACAGTGTTAACGCCTAGCAATTAGCGTAGTCATAGCGTACTCTAGATACTGTGGGTCTAAGCACAGCAAAAGTATTAAACTCCTCGCAGTAGATGAAATCAGAATATTTTACTCACTAAGCTAAAATGCTTACTGGAAAAGCGGTTTCTAATTTTTCCTTGGGAGTAAGATAGATATTCGAGCGAGTTTAGCTAATTTCAGCAATTTAAACTCAGCAATTTGAGCATAGATCGAAAAAGAATATATTTCAAAGTATGATTTATTACTCACAAACAATACTGTTTTACTCTATATTCAATGGTAATTAAACATATTCCAGAGAATGTACATAACATATAAGTTTGGTTTATGTAGTACTAGTTATTAGTAATTTTTTCATGTAACTGCATTCGCCAGAGCAAGGTAAACGCTAATACTATTGTGGGTAATAAAACAATAATTAAGACTGTAGTTGTTGTTGCTGGAATGGAGAAATTCGGCAAGATATCTTTAATCAACAGCGAAATAACTAGCGATAGCAAAAAAACTTTTATAATCAATTTCATCTTATTCTTGATTGAAAGTACGGCAATTTTCCTAATTAGGGTGTGGTAGATACTACTGTTGTTAGTCGCATTAAATTTCTACAATATTCTCAGGCGAAAGGATTAAATAACAACCTAACTGTTCCCACACCACCATGATTTACTTACAAATTTCTACCCTAATATTCCTGGGATTATTCTCGATCCTAAACTTGATCGCTTTTAAAACAGAAGGTGGAATGATGGAAACTATTGTTAACAAGCTAGTATTTTCTTCTTGCAGTAGCATTAATTTTACTTTTACTGATAGTTTTCGGTAACACGATCTATATTCCTCTTTATAAGTTCAAGTTTTCAATTGCTATAGTAGCTAACTTTACTAATTTATTAGTGAAAAAATTTTGAGGTTAATTGCAGTTAAACACTTTTGACTAACTATACCCGAGAAGGCTTATAGCTGCGCTACCTATAGCTAGAGCCGAGCCTCTAGCTGCGCTACCTATGGAGCCGCTACCTACGGAACAAATGCGCCAATGACTTTTGATTTTTGACTTCATTTAACCGGGAGAGTCTATAGAAAATGCCTGTTGATAAAAACAAAAAACAAATGAAACCGCCGAAAATGCGTCAGTTTGGCGGTAGTTTTTTGATTCTTTTGACCATCTTGTTACTGCTGAACTTTATTGTTCCCAGTTTCTTCGCTCAAAGAATTCCCCAAGTTCCCTACAGTGACTTTATATCTCAAGTACAAGAGGGGGAAGTTGCTAAAGCAGTTGTCGGAAATGAAAGAATCGAATATTCTCTCAAGTCAGATATTCCCGAAAGTGACGAAACCCAACAAGTATTTGTAACTACTCCCGTTGCAATAGATTTAGACTTACCCAAAATCCTCCGGGAAGGTAACGTTGAATTCGCTGCACCACCACCAAGTCAAAATGGTTGGATTGGTACTTTATTGAGTTGGGTTGTACCACCATTAATTTTCTTCGGAATTTGGGCATTTTTGTTCAACCGTCAAGGTGGTGGTCCTGCTGCATTAACTGTTGGAAAAAGCAAAGCCCGGATTTATTCTGAAGGTAGTACCGGCGTTAAATTTCCTGATGTAGCTGGAGTTGATGAAGCAAAAGCCGAACTGGAAGAGATTGTTGATTTCCTCAAAAATGCTCAGAAGTATACTCGTCTAGGAGCAAAAATTCCCAAAGGTGTCTTATTGGTTGGACCTCCGGGAACTGGTAAAACACTTTTAGCAAAAGCGATCGCGGGTGAAGCTGCTGTTCCTTTCTTCAGTATTTCTGGTTCTGAATTTATCGAACTCTTTGTAGGTGTAGGTGCTGCGCGGGTACGCGACCTGTTTGAACAAGCTAAACAGCAATCTCCCTGTATTGTTTTTATTGATGAATTAGACGCTCTTGGTAAATCTCGTGGTGGTCCCGGAGGTTTTGCTGGTGGTAATGACGAACGGGAACAAACCTTAAACCAGTTATTGACAGAAATGGATGGTTTCGATGCTAACACCGGTGTAATTATCATCGCTGCTACCAACCGTCCGGAAGTATTAGATCAAGCATTACGCCGTCCCGGTCGTTTTGACCGCCAAATAGTTGTGGACCGTCCCGATAAATCCGGTCGCGAAGCAATTTTGAAGGTTCATGCTCGGGAAGTAAAACTAGCTGATGATGTGGATTTGGCTACCGTTGCTGTGCGTACCCCTGGTTTTGCAGGTGCAGATTTAGCCAACTTAGTGAATGAAGCCGCATTACTTGCAGCCCGTCAAAATCGAGATGCTGTAATCACAGCAGATTTCAATGAAGCGATCGAACGGGTTGTAGCCGGTTTAGAAAAGCGATCACGAGTACTTAATGAAACTGAGAAGAAGACTGTAGCTTATCACGAAGTAGGTCATGCTATTATCGGTGCTTTAATGCCCGGAGCAGGAAGAGTTGAGAAAATATCTGTGGTTCCCCGCGGTGTTGGAGCATTGGGTTATACCATTCAAATGCCAGAAGAAGATCGCTTCTTGATGTTGGAAGACGAAATTCGCGGTCGGATTGCAACATTATTAGGTGGACGTTCGGCTGAAGAAATTGTATTTGGTAAAGTTTCTACTGGTGCTTCTGACGATATCCAAAAAGTAACTGAGTTAGCAGAACGTTACGTTACTCTGTATGGAATGAGTAATCACCTCGGTCCCATAGCTTTTGAAAAACTTCAACAGCAATTTATTGAAGGTTATGGTAATCCCCGGCGTTCTATTAGCCCCAAAGTTGCAGAAGAAATTGATCGCGAGGTGAAGCAAATAGTAGATAATGCTCATCACATTGCTTTGAGTATTTTGCAAATTAACCGCGACTTATTAGAAGAAACTGCTCAAGAATTACTTGAAAAAGAAATACTTGAAGGTTCTTACCTACGGGAAAAACTCGAACGAGTTCAATCACCAAATGAATTAGAAGAGTGGTTAGCGAGTGGTCATTTATCTGATGAGATCTCCCGACTACCAGGTGTTTTAGTTTAAATCTCGCTGAATTATTGCTGAATCATTAAAGACTTATAGAACAATAATGTAGAGACGTAGCACTGCTACGTCTCTAAAATTTTGGTTGGTAAATATTTGGTTGGTAAATATGTGGTTCAGAAACACAAAACCCTTAATGTACAAACGGTAAATCAAAATAGATTATTTTTGAATGATTTTTTTGAATTCTGCTTTCTCAACTCTTACTCGAATCTTGGATTCTTGTTGTTCTATTTATACTAACTGATTTGTCGAATCTTCTGTTCAGAATCTTCAAAGACAATACCCTGCATTTCCAATTGCAATTGAGTATCCTCGGATAACTCTTTATTGTGACCAAAAATTGCATTTTTGATATTTGCATCTTTAAAATCAGTTCTTTTTAGCTTTGCACCAAGTAAACAAGTATTTTCAAGATTTGTATAATTCAGAAAAGCATCATTAAGATTAGTATTTCTTAAATTAGTACCGCAGAGATTAGCACCACGCAAGTCTGTGAGACGAAGGCTTGCACCACTCAAATCTGCATAACTGAGGTTCGCGCCACGCAGATCCGCACCACTCAGGATTGTATCTCGCAAATCTGCACCACTTAAATCTGCGCCACTCAACTTTGTGCTATTCAGGTTAGCACGATTTAGATTCACACCCAGCAACTCGGCATTAATCAAATTAGCATCACTTAAATTAGCATTACTTAAATTAGCATGGCTGAGATGAGCACCCTTCAAATTAGCTCTACTTAAATCAGTACGACTTAAATTATTACTATTAAGATCCGCTCCACTTAACTTACTTCCAGGAAAATCTCTATCTCCTACTGCATAACGCTGTAAAAGTTCGTCACTACTAGACGTCTTCAATACAGTAGGTAGTTTTTCGTTACTATCCACTGAATTCATTGGTAAAATACTTTTTGCTAAACTCACTTATAAGCAAGTTTAGCTACTAATAATTTCGATCTGAAATACATATGGACACTTATTTTGATTGTCCAGGAAATAATTTCCAACTTTCAACTGTTCGCACATTATGAAACGTAAAGATTAGGAAAGTAGTGGATATTACGTAAGCTATATAAATTCGGGTTTTGAACTCATTCCCGCAGATAGATAACTCTAGTTCACTTAATTATCTTACAGAACGAAATTAGAATATTTTTTATAAGCATTTTCATTATCTAGTAGACAGTTGTATTAGTGTCACAATTATTTCGTTTCAAATAATTATCCTAGACAGATTACTAGCTTTTTTATACACAAGCAAGTAAGTAGTAGATTGTGAGTTTTAATTCTAATGTATTTTTATGTTTCCCTTAAAATTATTGCTTAACATCCATTTAAGCTATGAACTGTCCCGAAATAATTGTGCATCTAGCAGCAAGCACCCAATTAGTCGTATTTTTTAATACAAGTAACTAGATTCTAAAAATATCTTAATTTTTAATACTTTTCATGGAATGACAGATGTATTTTAAGTAGTATTTGACTGAAGTAAAAATGGTTAAGAATATTGTCATCATTGGTGCAGGACCAGCAGGACTTTTACTAGCTCACTATCTATCGAATCGCTCAAATAATTATCAAATTTATATTTATGAAAAAAGAAGCGATTCTAGAGCAAATAATTATTCTAAAAGAGCCTTTGTTGTTGGTTTAACTCGACGGGGTCAACAAGCTTTAAAAGCAATTGATGGATTATGGTCAAGTGTTAAACAACAAGGAATACAGATACGCAAATCAGCAATTTATTCTCAAAAAAAGCAAGGATGGCAATCTTTTTTACGAAATAAAGAACCGGATAATTTTAGTCTTCTCATCAATCGTAATGACCTTTGTATTGCTCTACTCAATGAATTAGAAAAACGAAATAATAATCAAATAAAAATTATCTTTGATAGTCCTTGCATTGATATAAATTTAAAGGAGCATACAGTTAATTTACGAGTTAACGACAATAGTCTAATTACTCAATCCTACGACCTTCTAGTTGGAAGTGACGGAGTAAATTCTGTTGTTAGAGAAGCATTTATGAAGAGACCTGGGTTTGATTTCCAGCAAAAGTATTTTGATACTGCATGGAAAACAATTCATATTCCCAGACCAAAAAATATAGCGGTAGATACCAGTTACCTTTTTAGAAAAATATATCGTGAGGATCGATCAAGATTTAAACAATATAGTCTTTCCGGTGCTGCTATTCCAGAGATTAATGATCGCTTGTGCGTTTTAATGTTTTGGACTCAAGAACCAACACAATTAATAGGGAATCCACCAAAAGTTCAAACATACAGCGATCTTCAAAAGATGATTAATGAAGAATGGCTACCAGGAATCGAAATTAGCGACGAACAAGCACAGGAATTTTGTAACCAACGTCCTTCTACTGTAGTTGAAACTAAATGTAATCGTTATCATGACCTTCCTGGACAAGCAGTTTTAATTGGTGATGCTGCTCATGGAATGTCATCTTACCTCGGTCAAGGATGTCAAGCTGCTTTCAATGATGTTATTGCATTAGATAAACTCTTACAAGAAGAAGCTGATAATTTAAATGTCGTACTACCAAAATATTCACAACAGCAAGTAAAAGAAGGACACGCGATTACTGACTTAAATACCCAACTTTTACCTAAAGCGAAATGGCTCATATTTTTATTTAACACTGCTATGGGAATCACAAGCAAAATGAATAAGCGATTTCCAAAGCTATTCAGTCCACCATTGTTTTTTTTACTGTCACAAACCACCGTACCTTATTCAGAAGTTGCCCAGCGATTTAATTTCTGGATGCGTCTAATTAAATGGTCTAATGACAGGGTCATGACTAAAGTTAAATAAAATAGATCGCAAATTAAATTCCCATAAGCACATTACCCATTACCCATTACCAATTACCAATCCCCCTCAATTCCGTTGCCAAATTTTAATCGTCTGATCCAAACTTCCACTAATTAATTTGTCACCAGAAGGAGTAAACAATAATGCTGACACAGCGCTACTATGACCGCTAAAAGTTGCTAATAATTGACCGGTTTCTAAATGCCAAATTTTAATAGTGTTATCTGCGCTTCCACTAGCAATTATTTTTCCATCTGCACTTAAAGCAATAGCGTCCACCCCATCTTGATGTCCTTTAAGAGTATGTAATAATTCCGCAGTTTCTAAATTCCAAATTTTAATTGTTCGATCCCGACTACCA
>JGI1201J43222_100311_pt1 | contig 12756 bp, 11 predicted proteins | sample MastesBC008_FD_43222 | JGI IMG/M metagenome (IMG submission 43222) | reverse complement strand
CAATTACCAATTACCAATTACCCATTACCAATTCGAACACCCTATAAATAATCAAAAAATTGCTCTGGAACTAATTTTAATTCTCCCGACTTGAAACGATTAATATCTACCCACAAAGCTGTTTTTGCCCGCTTCCCTTCATTAAATAGAATTTTTTCCTGTTGATAAAATTTATTGTCAACAAAATCACATCCGTAAAGTTGAACGATTTCGTGACCGGATTTACCATTAAAAGTAAAAATATTTTCTAAACAACCCAAATAGCGAACATTTTTTAATTCCGCTTGAATTTCCTCTTGAAACTCTCTTCCTAGGGCTTCCAAACTAGTTTCTCCAAACTCTACACCACCACCCATAGCCCGGTAAAAAGTTGCTTCTTTTACAGGATCGTAGCCTTCAGAAAGGAAAATGCGATCGCCATCTCGAATTAACCCTAAGGCGAGAACGCGAATTTCACCACTTTTATGCATTATTATTGCTAATTATGAGTATTAGTAGTTATTTGTGTCGACAACAACTGTAAATAATTAATTACTGTAGAAATTAATTATTGTCGTAGATAAACGAAGGACGGGTATTGCTATCTTCAACCGGCCAATCTGAATTTTCACCGCCAATGTATACTTCTTCAATGGTGACGTATTCATTTCCTAGTTGGGTAAGAGCGTTAACTAGAACATCAATGGCGATCGCATCGGAAGTTCCCAAATCGAACCAGCAACGTCCCCAAACTCCTTGATATTCAAATTCCCCCATATTATGCATCAGCGCCAGTAGGCTCCTATCATAACCATCTTGGTCATAGTTCATGTAGCTAATTTCTAATCCCGTATCTTGTACCTGGAGATTTTCAGCGTTAAAACCGCCCAACTTACCGAGATAAAACCAAGAATTAAACAGTTCCTCAACAAATTCTGTTTCGCGTCGAGATGGAACAGTACTGAACTTGATCCAAATCCAGATATCAAAGGGGTTAACTTCGCGGAAATATACTTGCATTAATTTTTACTATGCCTGATCGCTAAGAGTTGACAGTTAACAGTTAACGGTTATTAGTGTAAGACATTAAACCACAACTAATGGACTAAAATATCTTGTTTTTTGATTAGTCTGAGAACCGTTTAACCGATCAACCGTCAACCAACCCACTAAGTTTTCAACTTTTAAGTTTTTAATTAAATTTTAAATTCATCTTGCAAGTCTTTCCGCTGTTCTGCGACGTTCCCGAGCAATTTGTTTGACCATGCGCTCTGGAAGCTGATTTTTCTTCTCCAAAGCTTGGTCGAAGAACTTTACTGCTTCTTGCATCATTTCCTGATTCTTTTTACGCTGACCTTGCTCCCGTAAAATTTGAGCTTTCAGATAATACAACTCTGGATTTTCTGATGTGGCTTTTAAAGCACGGTCTACATATCCCAATGCGCGATCATATTTTTTCAAATCCCGATAAGCAATGGCGATTCCCCGATCCACTAAATACTGGGGACCAGCATTCTGTCGCAAACGCTGAATTGCTTGTTCCGGATCGGAAAATGGCAAATTTACAGCCAACATCAAATCCATATATCCCTTAAGTAAATTCAATTCTGGGTCGCGGGGAGATATTGATTCGGCTCGTTCTAAATGTCCATAAACTTGGCGCAATCTTCTCAATGCTTGAGGCGCGCCTTTCACTGTACCATCTTGCAGTAAGATGACCGAGCCTTCCAAAAAATGACCGACAGCAGCATATATGTTACCGCGTAAGGGGTCTTTAGCAATCAAACTTTTGGCTGTTTGCAGGGTTTTCTTGCTGTAGTTTGCTAGTGTGGGAACATCATTGGAAGTGTATGCTAAGGATGCTTTGATTGCGTATCCCAGGGGCTCATCAGGTTCGTCGCGAATTGCTTCTTTGACGTACTTTTGGGCTTGTTTATAATTCCCTTTTTGGAAAATAGCGTTAAATGCAGCTTCTGTTTGATTGCCGATATTACGTGGCTTTTGGGTACGAAATGGGTCTGCACCTAAAGCCGGATTAATCCAAATGTTACTGGCGATTACGGCTGTAATTGCGATTTTGGAGCAAGTAATAGGTTTCACAGATGATAGTATTTGTGAAAAAAATACTTGTGGAAATAATACTTGTGGAAATAATTTTTTCTTGTTCATTTTTGACAGCAGGATAATTAATGTTCCTAAAGTCTTATATATTACTGAATGACAAATTACTGGACGATAAAAAATATTCTCCCGAATGTTGGCGATTTTTTACTTTCTCTTAAGTCTGACTCTTATCGCTCGATTTGGGGTTCCCAAATTATCGCTCGATTTGGGAACCCCAAAGTATAGAACTAGTAGCGCAGCGCAGCGCGGAAGTCATTAATCGAAGGGCGTCGGCGTTAGCCTCTAGTGGGGCGTTAGCACAGCAAGAGTATTTTATTATCTAGCTGTTAGGCTTTGTAAATGGTTGTTTTATTTCCACCGACCTGTACTAAATTTTTGTGTTAGAACTTTTTTATTCTTTCCTGTCTGTTCGCCGTTCTCTGTTCCCTGTTCCCTATTCAAAATCAATAATTTCTAATTAAGTAAATTTATCTGCATAATTAAAAATTCTTGGTAGTAGGGAAAACAATAACTAATTTGAGAAAATATTAGGATGTTTCCCAGTAAATATTTCCCGTTACTAGATGGAGAGTGCTAGTTTAGGTAATGGGCTATGAAATTTTTCGGGATTCGAGAGTTTTCCGTAGTGTAGTTATAAGTAAATCCCTAACTTTTGGTAATCTTAACAAATGCTCCATCTTAGAAAATTAGTTTATCATCCCGCTGCTTCTCCGACACCAATCTTAAAATCTATTAACCTGGATTTACCACCTCAAAAATTGGGTTTAATTATTGGACCGAGTGGTTCTGGTAAAAGTACTTTGTTAGAAATTCTTTCTGGGTTAGCTGAACCCACATCAGGTTCTTCATTTTGGCGAGAGCAAGAACTCAGTACAGAACAACTACAGCAATTGGCTGGCTTAGTATTCCAGTTTCCCGAACGTCATTTTTGTGGAAAAACAGTTTTAGAAGAATTGCGGTTGGGACATCCGGAGTTGGGGTTGGAGCGGGTTAAACTAACATTAAATCAGGTGGGGTTGGGACATTTATCACTATCATCTTCTCCCCATGCGTTGAGTGGAGGTCAACAACGACGCTTGGCTTTGGCTGTGCAACTAATTCGTCAGCCACATTTATTATTATTAGATGAACCAACTGCTGGTTTAGATTGGTCCATGCGCCGACAATTGGTAAGCTTACTGGGTAAACTCAAAAAACATTGGACATTATTGGTTGTAACCCACGATGCTGGCGATTTATTACATATCGCTGATTTTTCCTGGACTTTAAAGCAAGGTGAGTTAACAGCAGTAGATCCTCAGGCGTTACAGAATAGAGTCACAACACCTCAACCCGTGACATAAACAATAAATCATTAACAGTACTTCATTAAGAATTATTAATGAATCAAGAATTACCAGTTAGTTGAAAATTACTAATTAGTTGAGAATTACCAATTAATTAGCTGTAAATAACCCCTAAATTTCAATCATAGGGGTTAAAAAGCAGTTGCATATAAACCGTTCGATGTTCGGTTTAAGAAGGTTAAATGAAAAATTGAAAAAATTAGTGCGTTCTGGGATTTATGATAGATGATAATCTCTCTAACGCTCCCTTGTTGTCGTTTTCTTGTGTATCTAACAAAGATAACGTCCTTTCACACTTTTTCTTTAGCCTCATAGTAGGCTGCGACCTTATACTAAACTAATCCCGCTTGGGGATTGAAATTGGATATGTCGAGTACTTCTACTTCCTCCCTGCGCGAACAACAACATCCCTTGATTCGTCAATTAGCTGATACTATCGAAGCTGTTTGGCATCAGTATCTGGATATTTCTCCTTACCATTTACCGGCTGAATTGGGTTATGTCGAAGGTAAATTGGAAGGTGAAAAGCTGAAAATTGAGAACAAATGCTATCAAGCACCCCAGTTTCGAAAAATGCACATGGAACTGGCTAGGGTTGGCAATATGCTTGATATTTTACATTGTGTAATGTTTCCCCGCCCGGAATACGAATTACCAATGTTTGGCTGCGACTTAATTGGTGGTAGAGGTCAAATTAGTGCTGCTGTAGTAGACCTATCTCCGGTAAATTCAGGACATAGTTTAACACCATCCTATTCTAAAGAACTTTCAATGTTACCTGTCGTTGAATTTTCTCAGCCACGTGCTTTACCAGAATGGGGAGATATTTTTTCGGATTATTGTGTTTTTGTCCGTCCTGCTTCTGGGGAAGAAGAAACAATGTTTCTTTCCCGTGTTAAGTCGTTTTTGGAAATTCACTGTCATCAAGCTGTGAATTCCGACCCCGTACCACCGGAAAAAATGATTCAAATTCTGAGCGGACAGCGTAATTACTGCGCTAAGCAGCAAAAAAATGATAAAACCAGACGTGTTTTAGAAAAAGCTTTCGGTTCTAGTTGGGCTGAACATTATATGAGTACGGTTTTATTTGACCTACCAAAATAATTGTTGGGGAAGAGGGTTAGCATAGAATTTACCGCGCATTCCCCATCTCAAATGTTTAAATTAGATGGGGTTAAGCGGATTTTACTAAACAAAAAATATCTTATTAAATAAAAAAATATCAATTTAACATAACTTACTTAATTCTTTGCTATTCACAAATAGCAGTTAAGCATTTTATCTATAAATTTCTACTTTAGGTGCATAGAAATTAAAACTCTCCGTAGAGGGCTATAACGCCAAATTTAATCTAGTATTTACGGAGAAAATATGTCTGCACCAATTATTAAAAAATTATCCGCACTCAGTTTGGTTGCAACTACTGCAGTATTATCTCAAATAGCCATAAAAAACCCAGTCGAAGCTAAAGTACTTCCAAAAAATATCGAAACTATTCCAAATCAATCTTTAGTTGCTCGTGTCAGACCAGAGCAAATTATAGAAGGTGCTCTCAGTGGAGCAATCGAGCGTTATGTAGAAAGAAAATTAGATTCAGAGCAAGTTAATTTTAATCAAAACTGGGGCAATCAAATTAGCGTTCGCAGCGGAGCTAAAGTAATTAAAGTCAAAAAATGCAAAAAAGTCTTTCGAGGAAAAGTATGTTATTGGGAACCACAAACGAGAGCTACTTATAAAAAAGTAAATCATGGTCTATGGTCAAAGGGTTGGGTTCGTTTTGAGGATAATTTGAATGTTAATTTACGAAACTTTTATTTTTCTGGAAATAAATTACGATTTCAGGCGATAATTTCTGGCTTATTAAGAAATAAAACAGATGTTAGGGCTTATAATCACGGAGTAAAACTTGGAAGTACTCGTGTAAGTGGTCGTGCAAGAATAAAAACTACTGTAAATATAGAAGTCTCTTTTTCAAGAAACGGTCGTAATCTAAGCTGGAGAACGCGTTCAACAGGAGCTAATATTAAACTGCAAGATGTTTACTTTGATCGTGTTTCTAGAATAGGTGGTTATTCTGCTAAAGTTATTGGTGATGCCACACATGGGGCATTCCGTTATTGGTTTACTAAAAAATACAACTCAGTTCGTCGAGATGTAGTACAGTCTGTTGTTCAAGCTGCGGCTCGAGATCAAGAGGTTAAGATCGCATACCCTAAATTAGTTAATTCCAAGAGTATTACAGTCCGTTAGGGAATATTACTGATTTAGAAAATTGTTCACAACAAAAATTTGCTTTAAAATACATTTAAAATTTATATCCTAAGTCGAAAAACTAGTGCAGTACAATGTTCCTGTAATCTAATTTTCTGAAAATTGAATATTGTATTTAAAAATTTAATCTGCACTCAGTTTTAATTTCACTTTTTCTTGAATAAAATCGCAAAACTTTTTGCTACAAACAACTAATCCACTGTGGATATAAAATAGTAAAATTTTTCTAGAAACTAAATCCTAGAAGTGAAATAGCTAAATATTTTAACTACTGCTCTGAATTCCGAGTAGTAGTTTTATATTTAAATATATGCCGTTCGGATTAATCTTGCTTCGTAAGTCTAAACCTGTAAATATTTAAAATTTTGTTCGCGGCTAACCGAATTGGATATTGAAGCTGTCTATACTTTAATCTATTGTTTAATTGACTAGATTAAACCAACTCAATATTAGATTTTTGGTTGTGAGAGAGTGTTGATAATTTAAGTTGGTAATCTGGCTTAATATTTTAATTTGGATGATGTAATTTTAATGTCAATAAACGTAGATGAATTTTAGATATTAGTTAATCAATATGACATTGAAATCTGAAAAAAATACATTCAAATTAAAATATAAATCAGTAATAAATTATTTATGTATGTATTTGATTTACTCATCAAATATCTAGCTAGATGAATGTGATTTTCATTTAACTAAATAATTGATATTGAAGCAGTAAATTTGTAACTCATACTAAATCATTTTGCTGGCTCCAATTAACTTTTTTGCTTTCATCAACACATATCAGACTCATAGATAATAACCATGTCAAGGTTGGGTGAAAGTCCAAGACAGAATGAGGAATCTCTAGGAAAATCCAAGTTGTGGTGGGTCATTGCTTTAACTTTACCCATAGTTGTCGCTGCAGGAATACTTGCTACGGCTAAAGTTGAACAACTCAGAACAATGACCGGCGTATCGGTAACTCCCACTGCACCAGCTACAATTAGTGTTAATGCAATTGGGCGCTTGGAACCTACGGGGAAAGTAATTAAATTATCTGCTCCTTCCTCCGGATTAGAAGCCGTTTCTAGAGTAGATCGAGTTTTAGTTCGAGAAGGACAAAGCATAGAAAAAGGCGAAACCATCGCAATTTTAGATAACCTTTCGACAAATCAAGCAGTATTGTCAGAAGCTAGGGCAAAATTGCAAGAAAGCCGTGCTAATTTAGCAAGTATTAGAACTGTTTCCCCCAGAGACATTGAAGCTCAAATTGCAGTTGTAAATAGGTTAAGAGCCCAATTAGGTGCGGAAAGAAACGCCCAGCAAGCAACTGTGACTCGGCTGCAAGTGGAATTACAAGGGGAAAGATTAGTTCAACAAGCAACAGTAGAGAGACTTGCGGTAGAGCTAGAAGGACAACGTAACGCTTTGACAGCTAGCGTTGCGCGCATCTTAGCAGAGCAACGTAACGCCCAAGTCGAACTGAGACGATATCAAAATTTATATCGGGAAGGAGCTATTTCCCGACAAGACTTTGAACGTACTCGTTTAACTGCAGTTACAGCAACTCAACAATTAGCAGAAACTCGAGCAAATCGCACTCAAATCATCGCTAGTTTGCGACAACAATTAGCCCAAGCTAGAGCAAATCAAGCAAAAACTGTTGCAATAATACGAGAGCAATTAGCAGAAGCCAAGGCTATTCGTGCAAAGACAATAGCAAGCTTGCAAAACCAAATTAATGAAGAAAACGCCAAACTCAATCGAATTCGAGATGTTAGTCCCGTTGATATCCAAGTTGCTCAAGCACAGGTAAATAATGCGATCGCAGCAATGAGAAGAGCGGAAGCAGGTGTGAAATTGAGTTATATTAAAACGCCAATATCTGGAGAGGTTTTGCAAATCAATACCAGACCTGGAGAAAGTATCGGTACGGAAAGTATCGCTGAGGTTGGGAAAACTGACCAAATGACTGCAGTTGCGGAAGTACCGGAAGATAGCATTAATAAAGTTCGTGTCGGTCAAAAAGTAAGTATCAGCAGTGATAATGGCTCTTTCAATGGACAGCTACAGGGAAGAGTTACGGAAATAGGAAGAAAAGTAGGTAAAAGAGACGTTTTGAGTACAGATCCTGCTGCAGATGTTGATGCAAGAGTTGTAGAAGTGAAAATTGCTTTGTCTGAAAATGACAGTAAGAAAGTCGCTGGTTTAACCAATTCCAAAGTTGTTGTCGAAATATTTATTTGATTTGGTAATTGGTAATTGGTAATTGGTAATTGGTAATCCCTCATTACTTCTTACTCATTACTTCTTACTCATTACTTTTTACTCCTTATTCATCATTCCCAATGCTCAAAAAAATACCCCTCGCTTGGTTACAGTTAACGCGAGAAAAAACTCGTTTGGCGATCGCATTAGCAGGAATTGCTTTTGCAGATATTTTGATGTTTATGCAGTTGGGTTTTCGAGATTCACTGTATTACAGCAATGTTCGTTTTCACCAAAGCTTGCAGGGAGATATTGTTTTAGTTAGCCGTCAATCTACTGCTTTATTAGCAATGAAGAGCTTTTCTCAAAGACGGTTATATAAAGCCTTAGACCTACAGCAGGTTCAATCGGTACATCCAATATATCTAGACTACACCAGCTGGAAAAATCCTGTTAATGGGGTTCCACGTAACTTATTAGTGATTGGATTTAATCCCGAATCTAAAATTTTAAATTTGACGGGTATTAATCAAACTAATTTGAATAATCTGAAACAGCCTGATGTTGTTTTATTCGATAAAACTTCCAGACAGGAATATGGTCCAATTGCTCGAGAATTTGAGAAGGGAAAAACTGTTAAAGCTGAAGTTAGAAGAAGATTGGTTAGGGTTGCTGGTTTATTTACTTTAGGTGCTTCTTTTGGTGCTGATGGAAATCTTATTACTAGCGATGTAAATTTTTTGCGAATATTCAATTCTCGACAACGGGGATTAATTCAAATTGGTTTAATTAAATTAAAACCTGGTGTAGATTCTAATTTTGTCGCACGTACTTTAAAAGGTTATCTAAAGGATGATATCAGAGTATTTACAAAGCAAGAATTTATTGATTTTGAACGAAATTATTGGGCAACTAATACAGCAATTGGATTTATTTTTTCCTTAGGGACTGTGATGGGATTCATTGTTGGAACTGTCATTGTTTACCAGATTCTTTATACTGAAGTCGCAGACCATTTAGCAGAATATGCAACTTTAAAGGCAATAGGTTATACGCAAAAATATCTATTAACTGTAATTCTTCAAGAGGCGCTGATTTTGGCTTTAATAGGTTATTTGCCCGGAATTGCTTCGGCTTTATTTCTATATCAACAAGCAAGAGCAGCGACTTTATTACCTATCTTTATGACCTTATCTCGTGCTTTTGGAGTACTAGTAATAACTATTTTAATGTGCTTTACTTCTGGTGTAATTGCAGTACGTAAGTTACGTTATGCTGACCCGGCAGATATTTTTTAATTGACAGTTATCAGTTAACAGTTTATGGCTGACGCCACGCCCTTACGGGCTACAGTTAATAGTTAACAGTGAAAAGTTATCGGTGAATAATACTGTGATTATTAATAATACTGCCTTGCGTAAAACATGCACAAGGTTGATTGGTCTTATATAAATCTACTTAATACCTGATAACAGATGTCTCTAGCCCGTAAGGGCTTGGCGTTAGCCATAAACTGTTAGTAAAGCGTGCGCGGTAACTGTAAGTATTGCGCATTAACTGTAGCCCGTAAGGGCGTGGCGCAAGCCATAAACTCTAGCCCGTAAGGGCGTGGCGTCAGCCATAAACTGATATTTAGGCAAAATGTTAAATCCAAACAGTAAAGTATTTGAAGATATCAAACAATAATATTCATACTTTGATTTGGGTCAATCGTAAGTATTAATCTCTGACTTTTATATTCTTTCAGGTATTATGGAAAGACAACCAGTAGTAACTATAAAAAATCTCAATCACTACTATGGTAAGGGAGCTTTAAAAAGACAGATTTTACATGATATTAATTTAGAAATTTACCCCGGTGAAATTGTCATTATGACTGGACCTTCTGGGTCTGGAAAAACAACTTTATTAAGTTTAATTGGTGGTTTGCGTTCCGTACAAGAAGGTAGTCTCACTTTTCTAGAAGAAGAATTATATCGAGCAAGTCAGAAAAAGCTAGTTAGTCTTCGCCAAAAAATCGGTTATATTTTTCAAGCCCACAACCTATTGGGTTTTTTAACTGCTAGACAAAATGTTCAAATGGCGGTGGAAATAAAGCAGTCTGTTTCTCAATACCATGCTGTAAATAGATCTATTACCATGCTGCAAGCAGTTGGTTTAGGTAATTACATTAATTATTATCCTGAAAATCTTTCTGGTGGACAAAAACAAAGGATTGCGATCGCACGCGCTCTGGTTAATAACCCACCAATGGTGTTAGCTGATGAACCAACAGCAGCTTTGGATAAACAGTCGGGACGGGATGTAGTGGAATTAATGCAACGTCTTGCAAAGGAACAGGGAACTTCGATTTTGCTGGTAACCCACGATAATCGAATTTTAGATATAGCTGATCGAATTGTGGAAATGGAAGATGGTATTTTATTAGGTGACAATCACAATGTTGCTGTCAATAATTAATGCAAATTAATTAATGCACATTTAATATCATTTGATTGACTATAATTTCAAAAATTTTCAAACAACAATGTTTAAGGTAGTGAATTCTAAATTTATGATTTTAATACTAAATATTGAGCCTAAATCACCAGCTGGTAAACTTATTAACTAGTTAAAGTCATCAACTAGCAAATTAATATTAGTTAGTAGATGCAGGGAAAATTATTTTACCAGGTAACTCCCGATTTTTTACCATTATTTTGATTTTGAGGAACCGTTCCACCAGAACGACTCGTACGAAAACTAACGTTAACACCTTCATTGGACTGTTGTAAAACTAGTAAAGGCGTGGGTTTTGCTTTTTGATCCCAGTGCATATGAGCAATTCGCCCTTGAATAGTAGGCTGCCAAGTATCATCATCTTCAATGGGACTAAGATATTTTTCAATGCAAGCAATAATCTGACTGATTGTTGCCGAAGTTGTTTGAGTTGGTAATTTCATTAACCGAATTTGAATGCGAAATAGTACCCGTTTTTCAGTTTTGAATCCAGTTTCATATTCAACATCAAAAGTTTGATCTACAGGTCGTCCAGTTGTGCTAGCAATTCCGACAATTCCTTGCTGGGCTTGGCTCGGACGTAATGCTTGAGAAATTTGATCTTTAACTTTAATTTTAATTTGATTAAGAATCGCAAAATTAAATACTTCTTCTGACATCCGCATTCGTAAATAATCCAAATTGAAATCCCGAGAGTTAATTAAATCGGGATTAGTTTCCATTTTGCGGATGGTTTCAAGAGCTAGTTTAAACTTTTTTTCTATTTCTTTACTTCGGAATTTTTCAAACTTCAGCTGTTTCTGAAGTTTATTCATGTGAATTTTACCGTAAATAATTAAAATAATTACCAATACAGCTAGCCCTGCAGAAGTCACCACAAAAAATGGTGGACCTTGTTGGTTATGATTATTAGTTAAAATTGCCTGTGTGATTTTGCTTGAAGGCTTACTATTACTAGATTTCAGAGTTTGGGCTAAATATGTAGATGTTGGCATGATTGGTAAATAAATAACTGCAATCCTGCTTCTTAGGATGCCCAAATCAGCTACTATATATTTATTTTGTTAAATCAGTTTACAGTGAACAGTTAATGCGCTGTCGCGCACGCTTCGCTAACAGTTATCAGTGAACAGTTATCAGTGAACATGTTACTTTCATCTAACCATGAGTGTTTTGAGAAAATTTCCCTTGTCGCAACGGACGTTGATGGAACTTTAACTAGAGAAGGAAAATTTACAACGGCTTTACTACAAGCATTGGAAAATTTAGCTGTTCAAGGTATCAAAGTTCTAATTTTAACGGGACGTAGTGCTGGTTTTGTACATGCATTGGTGAGTTATTTACCTATAGTTGGTGCTGTTGCAGAAAATGGAGGTTTATTTTATCCTGGCGATAGTGAAGATATAATCCAATTAAATACAATCAGTGATTATAACGAGCATCGTCAAGCTTTAGCTGCAGCTTTTAGCAAATTACAAACCCGATTTCCCCGCATAAAAGAGTCTAGCGACAATCGCTTCCGATTGACTGACTGGGCTTTTTATGGTCCAGATTTAACCACAAAAGAATTAACAACTTTGGATAATCTTTGTCAGGATATGGGTTGGGGATTTACCTACAGTGCTGTTCAGTGTCATATCAAACCTCTAGGTCAAGAAAAAGCTAAAGCATTATTACAAGTACTCAAACAATACTTTCCTGAATATCAGATAGAACAAGTTGTTACGGTGGGTGATAGTCCGAATGATGAAAGTTTATTCAATCAGGCTGTTTTTCCCGTGTCTGTTGGTGTAGCAAATGTATTAGAGTATTCAAAAGAATTGAAATATCAACCCGCTTATGTAACCTCAGCTTATGAAGGTGAAGGTTTCTGTGAGCTAGCAGAACTATTGTTGAAGGTTTCGCAAAATTGATTTTCCTTAAGTCACTGACGTAATAAGGAGGAAAATTACTTCAAAGTCCCCCTTAAAAAGCAATACGGTTCAGTTAAGCATGTTCGTAGGTTGGGTTAAGCGACAGCGAACCCAACAAAAGCTGATTATTGTTGGGTTATGTCCTACGGACACGCTTTGCTAAGCTCCGTCAACCCAACCTACTTCAATCTTGAGATTTAGCCGATTCTGAACTGTATTGCCTTAAAAAGAGGATTTAGGAGGATCTAAAAGTTTTGCCTGCAAATAGTAACTTGGGTCAATACAATTGGTTTTTAGAGAGATTACAGAAGGTAATACTACATGCTCTGTAATCTTTCTACATGTCTAAAATATAACGGTTTTCATGTGAAATGTAGCGGTTTTTAGTAGAGTGCATGACAGACGTTGCATGCAACGTCTCTACAGAATGG
>JGI1201J43222_100310_pt1 | contig 12765 bp, 15 predicted proteins | sample MastesBC008_FD_43222 | JGI IMG/M metagenome (IMG submission 43222) | reverse complement strand
ATTACTCATTACTTATTACTTATTACTATTTGAGTCGTTCGCGGTATGGCCATAACTTTTGTCCGATCTAAAAGTAGAAAATCCACACCTAAAGGGAAATCAATTACCCATTCCCGTCGAGCTAGCCACCAAGCAGAATCGAAACCAGAAATTTTGACCGAACGATACCCAGGAATACCTGGTCCTGTTAACTTTAAATTTGCATCTCCCTCTCCTAAAGTACTTCCTTGAAGGACGATGGTTGCTCCTTTTTCTGGGCTTGGTAGAGTTCCTAAATTAGGCGTGAAATCAGCGGGAGGTGGATTAGTTGCATCAACCACCACAAAATTTGCCTCTGAAATTTCAACTTCCTTGGCTCTAAGCAAACGTCGTTCCCTATTTTGAAGTAATTTGCCATTATCATTGAAAAGTACGCTGGCATCTAATAAAACAGCTAAAACTCCCAACAATGCCGGACTATCATCTAAAAAATTACTCAGATCGGCAATAGTTCCAGGAAGTGCAAAGCAATCCAATAATTGGCGAAAAATTTTTTGTTGGATGTCACCGCGCCAAATCGGTTCTAATTCGATTTCAATCATCAACTTCTGGTGTAAGTAGGGATAAATTAATCCGAGTTTTTGCTAACATAGCCCCGCGTAATGCTTCTTCCTTTTGTTTTTTGAGAATCCCTTGTTGGACGGCTTGTAAAACTTGTTCCCATCCCAATAGTTGATTTGCCAAAATTGCATCACAGATTGCTAATGCTACAGCTAAATCAGGAGTATCATTCATTACTGATGCTGCTCCCTGCCAACTTTCACCATTTGCGCTTAACTTCACCCAAGCTGTAGATAAAGGTATTTCGCCCAAATAATACGATTCTTCAAAAACACCATCCTGCATTTGAAGTAGAGAAAGTCCATTTTCAGGTAAGGCTTCATGGTTAATTTCCCAACCTTTTGTGAGGCAATTCGCTAGTTCAATTACCATGGTCTCTGGATGGGCTGTTAATGCCCTTACCCATTGACTGCGGGGAATATCTTTCATACAAGTCTCCCGCGTAGCCAAACTGAGATGTAATCAATGGTAACAATAGTTAGCAATATGATTAAAATCAGAGCTGCCGAAGAGTCATATTGGAATAAACGCAGATTTTTTTGTAATTCTAAACCAATACCACCTGCTCCTACTAAACCTAAAACTGTAGCCATCCTAATATTACGATCAAAAAGATACAAGGTATAAGCAGTTACTTCTGACAATATTGAAGGAAAAGCTGCAAACACGATCAGTTGGACGAAGTTTGCCCCGGTTGCAACTAGTCCTTGGTAGATACCAGGATTAACTCGTTCCATGCTATCAGCGAAGAATTTTCCTAAAAAACCTGTAGTATGAATTCCCAAGGCTAATACCCCAGGTAGGGGTCCGACCTGCAGGACACTAACCAAAAGCAATGCTAAGATTAAATCTGGCATTGCTCTTAAAAAATTTAATATTTCCCGCGCGAAGCGATAAGCAATTGGATTAGGTGAAAGGTTTTTTGCTGCTAGTGGTGCAAGTAAAATACTCGCACTAAAAGCGATAAAAGTACCCCAAAATGCGATCGCCAAAGTTTGTCCCATTAACATTAAGTATTGGGGAAAGTTAGTAAAATTTGGAGAAGTATAACGACTGAGATATTCGAAAGTATTAGTTATACCTAAAGCAAGACTGCTAAAAGAGAGTTCTAAAGCGTTAATCATTAAAATTAGAACAATCAAGCAAATGCCTAGATACAATGGTACCAAATTGCGCGGTTTTGGCGGTAGTGGAGGTAGAAAATTATTGTGGGCTCGCATGTTTAAATTAATCGCATTTTTAAATTAAATTTCCAAATTACTTTTTCAGATAACTTTGCTGCGAATGATGTTAGATAGGCGATCAAAAAAAGTAACAATTAAGTAGATCGAGAAGAGAATTAGTACCAAACGACTATAGTAAAACAAGCGAATGCTTGAAACTAACTCATATCCAATACCGCCCGCTCCAACTAAGCCTAGAATTGTGGCAGCACGAACATTGCGATCAATAACATAAAGTACAGCACCACAAAAGTCTGGTAATGCTTGAGGTAAAATCGCAAACATTAATATTTGTAACGAGCTTGCCCCGGTAGCCTTAACGCCAGATATTACTTTTCGATTAACTACCTCCATACTTTCAGCAAAAAATTTAGCGAGAAATCCAGTGGTGACAAAAGTAAGCGCCATTACTCCAGGTAAAGGACCCAAACCAACTGCAGATACAAATACTAACGCCCATACAAGTTCTGGTAGAGCGCGCATAAAACTAAGAATGTTGCGAGTAATATGATACACCAAAGGGTGGGGAGTAGTATTAATAGCCGCCAAAATACCCAAAGGAAAACTTAAGACTAGAGCCAAAGCAGTAGCAACAATAGCTATTTCAATTGTTTCCCAAAGCTTACCAGCTAATTTCGGCAAATATTCCCATTCGGGTTGAATAAACCAATGACTGAGAAAGTCCAATAAGTTATCCCCAGAATTGTAAATATGCTGGGGGTTCATTTCCACAACTGGGGCTGTTAAGACTAATAATAAAGTAATAATAGTTATGCCAATGATAATACCTGTATGTGGTAGACCATTTTTAGTTGACCATTCCCAGTTGAATATTCTCATCAATGCTTCCATCCTCCCGCAGGTAAATTTTCCGTAAGCGATCACTCCCTAATTCTTTTGGCGAACCATCAAAAACTACTTTTCCTGAGTTAAGACCAATAATTCGGTCGGCGAAATTCATGGCTAAATCGACTTGATGCAAGCTAGCTACAACAGCGATCCCATCTTCACGACAAATTTTGTGTAACAGTGTTAATATTTCTTCGCTCGTTACAGGATCGAGGCTTGCTACTGGTTCGTCTGCAAGAATTATTTTTGGTTGTTGTGCGAGAGCCCGAGCAATACCTACCCGTTGTTGCTGTCCTCCTGAAAGACAATCGGCGCGCTCCCATGCTTTTGTAGTTAAATTAACTCTGGCTAAAGCCCAATGAGCAATAGTCTTATCTTGCTGTTTAAATAAGTACAGCAAACTCATCCACCAAGGGTTATAGTGCAATCTTCCAATTAAAATATTGGTCATCACATTTAAGCGTCCAACCAAGTTAAATTGCTGAAATACCATTGCAGCTTTCGCACGCAGACGAGATATATTTTGAGGTGTTAATTTTTGAGCTAAAACAGTTACTTCTCCTGATGTGGTACTTTCCAAGCCATTAATTATTCGTAACAAGGTAGATTTTCCCGCACCACTCGGTCCTAAAATCACAGTAAAACTACCGGCAGAAATACTTAATGTTGTTGGTTTAAGTGCCCGCAAGCCGTTGTTATAAGTTTTACTGACTCGCTCTAGTTCAATTACATGCATTTTAGTTTGTATTTATATTTTCTTAATCATTCAAAGATAAATAAAAAAGCGGTTTCACTGACAGGAGAAAAGTTCCCTGTCTCTATTTTTCTGCAGTCAGATGATTACTATGCTCGAATCACTCTTCTTCTTTATATAAAGAAGCTTTTATCAGCTACAGCTATTTTTCCTAGTAAAAAATCCTAAATTGTAATTTCCCTTACCAGTTCCCTGTTTCTTGTTCTTTCCCATTTCTTCTCAAAAAATAAATAAAGACACTCTCAGTGAGTAATTTGATACTCGTAAAAAGTGTCTACTTTCTGAGTTCCAATAACATCAACCAATTTACCGTTACTGTTATTTAAGAATTTCATCACGCCCTAAACCCAATTCCTTAACCATGTCGCGAATCAATTGGTAATCTTGGGGATCGACTGGATCGTAACGCTCTAATTCTCCATACCCACTAACTTTGATGTCTTTATGAGCATTGAGGATTGAATCCCTTATTTTTGCTTTTAGAGACTCATCTAACTCACGGCGATATGTCAAAGGTAAACCAGGAAGTGGTTCGGATTCAAGCAAAATACGGTTAGTTTCTTTGGATATTAAGCCTTTTTGTAACATCTTATTGTAAGTGATGTCATTATCAGCCGCTGCATCTACAGTTTTATTCTTTACAGCTAATTCAGCAGCATCATGACCTCCTGCGTAGCTCAAGTTACTAAAAAATTCCTGAGGCATTTTACCAGTTGCTTTTTTTACTAAGTAGGTAGGAACTAAACTACCACTAGTGGAAGCAGGATCAACAAAAGCAACACTCTTACCTTTGAGATCTTGAATTGATTTAACCTTGGAATTTCCTGGAACAACAAAAATACTCTTATAAGTAGAAAGACCCGTACTTTTTCTCACCCCAACTGCAAATGCTTCTGCATCGGCTTCTTTTTCAGCTAACACATAAGATAAAGGTCCAAACCAAGCGATATCAACTTTATCCCTTTTCATCGCTTCAATTACACCAGCATAGTCAGTTGCAGTAAAAACTTTAACGGGACGTTCTAATCTTTTCTCCAAGAAAACTCGCATGGGCTCAAACTTTTCAATAGTTTCCTCATTATTTTCTATTGGTATTAATCCCATTACAATCTCTTTTTTAGATTCGGTAGAAAAAGATTGATTATAAGAGCCTTTAGTATTTTTACTAGAAATTCGATTGCAGGCTCCCAAAACCGGTAACAGAATCAATAAAGCTGTCAATAATTTACGGCGATACATAGCTGTAATTTATTTAGTAGGTTGAACGAGCAGCAGAAAATAATTGAGTCACATGAAATATGACTATAAAGCATTGTTCTTTTCCCAACAGTAAGAAATAGCAACACTTTAAAACTTAGTTATTAAATTATATACAAGTGTGACAAATAATATATACATATTTGCTACATCAATAATTTTTGCATTCATACAATTGCTGTTATTAACCAGCATTTATTGCAAGTAACAAAAAATACTTCATCTCTATAGTGGAGGTTAACATTATAGGATTTTTATTTCACAGAATCAGCAGATACAAATGAATAAAAACTACATAATGTTAAGATTGATATCAGTATATTTAGGGATGAATAACAGTTATTATATTGTCTGGATACTAAGAAATAACTTATAAATAAAATCAAGTACTCAGCAAATCTTGCTATGGGTAAAGCAAGTAACTTGAAGTATTTATGAATTTAATAATATATACATATATATTTTTTTTTAAATGTAAAAAACGTAAAAAATGTAAACGAAAGTGATATATTATTTGTTTCAAGGAAAACGTGGTGTGAAAGTGTGCCCAAATCTATCTTAAGACATAGAAGCAGATGATTACGCAATTTGTAAATTTATTCCTAGGACAACGTACAACAAATTGAAAGATAGATTGAGGCTAAAACCGGCAAATACGCGGCTAAAAGATAGAAATCGATAATTTGACTGTTGCGACTCAAAAGCAAAATCAATTATGTATAAAAGAAAAGCATATTTCTTAGTGCTGCGAAATCGACCACAATCCGTAAATCATAAGTAAATCCCAAGAATTACTGTTTTTCTTCCAAATTACCTTTAGCCTTAACAAGTAAAATATTGTATGTGTATTAATATTTTTTGCCCCTCAAAGGTCAATATTTGTAAAACTTTTTGTGAAGTTCCTTTTACCCGTAGTGTGAATATCCTCATTCCGACTTCATCTAGGCTATTGGGAAACACTAGATCAAACTAATCAAGAAATCTAGTTGATTTTTATTTCGGGGAAACATAAATTCAGCTAATCCCTATTCTATTTTCTTACTTCCTTGCAACTGCTGGGAACTACAGCAGGATTAATTACGGATTTCGATAAATATGGACTGAAATAGCTTTAAATTAGCTAACAATGTACAGAGAGTCGAAATCAATAAAAATAACCAGACACTGCTGATTCTATATGTCAGGGCCGAATAATTTCCCTAGGGACTTTCAATTATCTCGATTAATAACTAGTTAATTGCAAAACTATTTCATTAACATGAAACAGTAATAGAATGAACTATAGGATGAAAGTCTTGTTGAACAAGTATGACGGCCTCTAAATTTAATATTATTAATAATATTAATTGCAATAAATTATATTAATTACAATAAATTTTTAAGTCAGACAGGTGAAGTTCAAGAATCGAGAATGACAATGCTGATATTGCTTCTATCTAATACATCTTTTTCAGTATTTCCCCAGTAGTAATATTTTGGAGACAATTAAAATGCTTGGCACAAAAGGCGAAACTTTAAACATCAATGACTGGTTAGCAAGAGCAGGATTTAAACAGGCAGATATTATCAAGATGCAACCAGATTTAATTCGTAATCTAAATAAACAGTGGCGAATTTATCGAGAAAACGTACAAACATTTATGGAAGAGAACGGTTGTTGTGACCCATCTCAATTTCAAATCAACCATCCATATCGCACACCCCAGTTGGTTGAAGTTGGAGAAAATTGATATTTTATTCTTCAGCTCTATCTATCAACTGTTCGCTATCGATCAAAGAGGATAAGTTATCAGAGAAGACAAAGTACGAAGTTATTCCAATTTTGCTCAAATATCCCCAGAAAACTTTAGTCGATCTATCCAATTCGATTAATGATACACGGCTTTTACTGAAAGCTGACCGAGCCTCAATTTAGAGACGTTCCATGGAGCGTCTCCAACTTTCGGGGTTAGTTAATATTAATGCAAGATTTTTTAACTAATGCAAGGTTTTTTAACATTATGATAGGTAGTACTTTCTTCTCATCTCTGAAAAATTAATTGTAAACGGCACCATCTTTGTGCGTAAAAATTACACCATTCTCAGTAAATTTAGCTTTTAGATCCTCATCTGGATAATTAGCCTCATCATTAGATTTACGAGCGCCAATTTCTAGGTAAGTCGCGATATTTGAAGAATGATTTACTAAATGGTGTCCATTTTCCTCTCCAGCAGGAAAGCCAGCAGCCATCCCCGCACTTAAAACTTGCTCGCCTGAATTGGTAATCAGCATGAGTTCACCCTCTAGAATGTAGACAAATTCATCCTCTTGAACATGCCAATGTCTTAATGCAGAACAGCTTCCTGGCTGTAGATGTACGAGGTTGACCCCAAAATCATTTAAACCCGCAGCATTACCTAACCTTTGTTTAATTCTTCCTGCGACTTTTGCTTTGAATTCCTCTGGGTAGTTGGTACCTGTTTCCTTTGGTACTTCAGAAGGGTTAATAATCATATATTTTTTTTACGAACTAATAATTTGTAGATAACTATCAGTTTATGGCTAACGCCACGCCCTTACGGGCTACAGTTTATGGGCTACCTGTAGTTCCGCTAACAGTTACTGTTACCCTGTTGTCTACTACTAATTACCCATTACCAATTACCAATTACCAATTACCAATTACCCATTCCATAACCCATTATCATAATGACACAACGGGAGCAAGCCAAATATAACGTTTGCCAAGACAAAAAGCAGGAGAAGCAAAGATAAATAAAGAAATGAATCAGAAAATTTATACTGATATACCTTGCTTTCTCCCTAACTTGTTTTAACTTTTTTTGCCCCTTTATCTGCTAGAGATACTGTGTTAAAGTCTTAGCAATGGTTGTTTTTGGTACTGCACCTACAACCGTATCCACCTGTCGGCCACCCTTAAACACCATGAGTGTGGGTATACTGCGAATACCATAATGACTAGCAACGGTGGGATTTTGGTCTGTATTCAGCTTCACCACTTTTATCTGTCCTGTATATTCCGCAGCAACCTCATCAACTACGGGGGTCACCATTCGACAAGGACCACACCAAGGTGCCCAAAAATCTACCAGAACAGGCATTTCACTTTCAAGTACTTCTTGCTTGAAGGTGGCTTCTGTCACATCTGTAACGGATGACATACTTGCCCTCTCTACAATTTTTCAAGTATTCGATAAAATCGAACAAATAAAATATAGTTCTTTTTGCGAGATAATGCAACTATGAGATTTCTGTATCACCCAGACCAAAGAGACATCACATTACCAGGAGTATTGTATGCATTGGGTGACCCAGTCCGTTTGGAGATAGTGCGGTTGCTGGCTGAAAAAGGAGAGCAGTGTTGTGCTGATTTTGATTTTGTCATCTCCCGTGAGGGATCAGCACCCCGCACTATAGCAAAATCAACGATGTCAAACCATTTCAAGATTTTAAGAGAGTCTGGAGTGGTGTTTACACGTAAGGAGGGGACACAGCATATAAATAAGTTACGGCGACAAGATTTGGAGGGATTGTTTCCCGGTTTGTTAGAGGCTGTGCTTTCTTCTGCAAAGCCATTAGCAACTTCTCAAGGTGAACTGACAAAACAAGCAGCTTCATCTTTTGGTTAATACTTTGGGTATATTTTAAAAGGTTTTGGTATAAAGGTTTCTGGTCGCCTGAGAGCTATTATTTCCCGCCTGAGAATTAAAAATTAAATACATAAAAATTAAATAGATAAAAAAGTAATTTATTATTCTACCCTGGAATGGCTTTATAATTTTCAGGGCATATACTGCATTGAAAATACATGCTAAGGGTACTCGACCGAGTTTTTGCGCGTTACAAAATGCTAGTTACAAGCTACCAATTACTAACCACCAATTATCAGCGACAAGTTACCAGTTACCAAAAGATGAATTAGTATTCCTGCAGCTAAACTCATCAAAGAAAGAACAAACGTAACCCAAAAAAAATGCTTCGACTTGAATCCAGCCATTTGGAAATCTACTCGGACTAAAGTTGTAGCGCAAAAAATTAATAATCCAAATAAAAACGAGCGGAACCAAGCAAGAATAGCAAAAAGAAATAGCGAGCCTAATATTATACCACCAAACGCTCGCCAACCAGATTTGAAAAATGTATTCAAAAAGTTGACAATCCTGGAAGATGGGTTTGTTAAAACACTATTTACAAATAGAGCAATTATTGCGATCGCAATCCATATATACCAAGGGGAATTAATTTGAGATATTTTCCATCCTAAGCAACTATAGGTGAAAAATAGAAGCATTAAGGATAACTTGGGGAGCTTAAGCAAAGTTAACATGGGCTGTTATTAGCAATGCTATTCTAAGTGATTTAGCAAATATTTATTACAAGTTTTGCTACATTTTAATGTGATTTTATTTACTTAACTATTTGGTTTCGCGGGAATTATAATCAAGCATAAATATAAATTTTCCCGTAAACACAGGCAATTATCTGGTAAATTTATTTAAAATATTTCGTAAATTTTTGTAAACTGTTAATAGTTAAATAAGCGTAATTCGCCTCATATTAAGGAATATTCATGAGAAAATCTGCGATTGCCGAGCGTATTTGCCTGGGAGGGCATATCTTGTCCCTGGTCTTTGGGCTGTTGGGCATACTACTAGTAATACCTCATCCTGAAATGCTTGTACATTTTGGCTCATATGGGCAAAATGCGATGCAGTTAAGTATGGCAGGTGGGGGCGTTGTATATATGGTTCTGGGTGCAAGTGCTGTATTTTTGTACCTTAGAAGAAACTTAGGTTTGTTTTGTGCTTTAGGATTTGCCTTACCTTCTGTATTTATATCTTTGGGAGCCGAACTTCTTGGTACTAGTACCGGATTTCCTTTTGGTAATTACAGTTATTTAAGTGGTTTGGGTTATAAGGTTGCAGGTTTAGTACCTTTCACTATTCCTTTGTCTTGGTTTTATGTGGGATGTGCTTCCTATTTACTCGCACGTATTGGCTTGCAGGTAGATAGAAAACCTAGTTTTTTGCGTCACGCAGCTGCGGTGATTTTAGGTGCTTTTTTATTAACGTCTTGGGATTTTGTGCTGGACCCTGCAATGAGTCAAACATCTTTACCATTTTGGTACTGGGACAAGCCCGGAGCCTTTTTTGGTATGCCTTACCAAAACTTTGCAGGCTGGATGGGAACTGGTGCTTTATTCATGACTGTAGCTGCTTTTCTATGGCGAAAGCAAACTGTTAGTTTGGAACGCTCCCAATTGCATTTTCCTCTGATTGTCTATCTCAGTAATTTTGCTTTTGCGATTGGATTAAGTGCTGGTGCAGGCTTTATTACTCCAGTAATTTTGGGCTTTGCAGTTGGGATTTTACCAGCTTTTGCTTTGTGGATGAAAGCAACCCCCACAACTACACCATCAATCATAGAGACTGGCACTAACTAAATAACAACAGCTTCTATAGATTCTGTCGTCAAGTAAGCAAAAAAACACTATCAATAAATATCGTAAAAGAAGGCTGTGGTCAAAGATTGGACACTTTTGAACGGTATCTGTCTATCAATATTAATGATTCAGGTACCTGCGGCTCTGATTATGCTGTCGCGAATCTTTAAAGGGGCGATACGTTATTCTCCAATCGAACCGCAAAATCCAAAGCCAGACCTTTTAGGTAAGGTAAGTGTGGTCGTTCCGACCCTGAATGAGGCACAACGTATTAGCCCATTATTAGCTGGCTTAACTCGGCAAACTTATGAAGTAAAAGAGATTATTGTTGTTGACAGCAACTCTAAGGACGGTACACCAGATTTAGTCAAAGCTGCTGGTGCAGGAGATCCTCGTTTTAAATTAATAACTGACGATCCATTACCCAGTGATTGGGTGGGTCGCCCTTGGGCTTTACATAACGGTTTTTTGCACAGTTCTGAAACAAGTGAATGGTTCCTCGGAATGGATGCTGATACTCAACCATCACCAAAACTAGTTAGTAGTTTAGTGCAAACCGCAATAACTCACGGCTATGACTTAGTTTCTTTATCTCCAAAATTTATTCTTAAGTATCCAGGAGAGTGTTGGTTACAACCAGCGTTATTGATGACTTTGCTTTATCGTTTTGAATCTGCTGGCGTGGATACTCAAGCAGCACAGAGAGTAATGGCTAATGGACAGTGTTATTTATGTCGCCGTTCAGTACTGACATCAGTTGGCGGTTATACCAGCGCCAAAAGTTCTTTTTGTGATGATGTAACTTTGGCGCGAAATATTGCCAGTGCAGGTTTTAAAGTTGGTTTTTTAGATGGAGCAAAGGTACTTAAAGTTCGCATGTATGAAGGGGCGCTGCAAACTTGGCAAGAATGGGGGCGTAGTTTAGATCTAAAAGATGCCTCCAGTCGCGCTCAAATTTGGGGCGATCTATGGTTACTAACTTCAGTTCAGGGTTTACCTTTGCCGATTGTCCTAAGTTATTTTATTTTTAAAGTACCTTTTGATGCTTCGTTTTCTTTTGTACTGCTATTGCTAATCCTAAATATATTTCTCCTATTCGTGCGGTTTGGAATGTTATTCGCAATTGCAGCTTCATACGAATTGAGCCAAGCAATAGGGGCTGGGCTATTTTGGCTTTCACCTTTAGCCGACCCCCTAGCAGTAGTAAGAATTTTACTTTCAGCAGTCAATACGCCACGGGAATGGCGAGGACGAAAATATACAGTAAACAAGTGAAAGTAAACCGTGAAAGTTAATCTTTGACGGTTAGTTTTGACCTTGAATGGTAAACAGTTGACGGTTGACAGTTGGGTAGTCAGTGGCTGTTAGCAGTTCTGAACTACCTAAACTTAACCGTCAATCAACAACTAAATCTATTGCTAGCCGGTCACTAATGATGAATAACACATCACACATTCAAAGTGACAACAAATTCAAATTAACGACAAATTTAAATTGACAAGTGAAAAATGACAATTCCGATCAATCTTCATCATTCACTAAGTCAGCACGTTCGAGTTCCCAGAGAATTTGATTGCCTTCCCTTCGTACTCGCGAAACAACCCAGTTTCGCCAACGCCATTGGTCACCTCGACTGGTTACAGCACTAGCATGAACATCCATTAAGTCTGCTAGTTCTGAGCTAGTTATTAAGTAGCCTTTTTCTGCAATCTCGTCCGCAATCCGAAGGGTTTCTACTAAGTTGTGTAAGTGTGCGATTCTTATTTCGCCTGATTTATCCTCGCTTACAGCAACAGCAGAGGCATTAGATGAATCCATATTGGTTGTATCCGATGCAAAAGTACTGGTTTGATGTGTATCTTTGTTAATTATCGTAGATTTGCTGCCAGAATCCGAGACCTTTACTGCTTCTATTTGATTTGTTTGCAGCGAATCGGGGTTTTTGGCAGTAGAATCTAACGATTGTTTGAGTTGGGGATATTTACCACTAGCAAAAGTCGTTGCTATCTGGTCGCAACGTTCGTTACCCGTGTTACCAGAATGACCTCGGACATGTTGCCATTTAATTTGTTTGGTATTTAGTTGGTCGAGAGTTACCAACAAATCTTGATTGAGAACTGGTTTCCCATTTGATTTTTTCCAACCCTTTTTTTTCCAACCACCTACCCACTTGGTAACGCAGTTAATGAGATATTCGCTATCGGTGTAAAGAGTAATAGAATCTCTTTGCTCCGTTGTTTTGAGAAATTGTAACGCGGATATCGCAGCTTGCATTTCCATGCGGTTATTTGTTGTTTGAGGTGAAGAATCACCCATTTCATGAATTGAACCATCATTAAAATAAATAACCACTCCCCAGCCACCTGGACCCGGGTTTCCGGTGCAAGCTCCATCAGTATATATACTTTCGATCGTGGGTACTGAAGACATAGTAAGAATATATAAAACTCAAAAGCAAATTATTGCAATTCTTCAGGGTAGTTAATGTAACATTTTTTGGTATTAAATCTCTAAAAAATCCCAAAATAAAAATACTCGGGCAATTGAGAATAGATCTTCATAGTACTCGATTCCGGACATTTCAACTGATATTGGATTAGACTAATTAATGGGTGATGGGTAATGGGTAATGGGTAAT
>JGI1201J43222_100309_pt1 | contig 12800 bp, 8 predicted proteins | sample MastesBC008_FD_43222 | JGI IMG/M metagenome (IMG submission 43222) | reverse complement strand
GAAGCAACAACTCCAAAATCAGGAGAAACCGCTACCCCAAATCCAGGAGCAACAACTCCAAGCTCAGGAGAAACCACCACCCCAAACCCAGGAGCAACAACTACTCCAACTCCGGAAGCAACATCTACTCCCAGCCCAGAAGCTACAAGTACCCCAACTCCGGAAGCAACATCTACTCCCAGTCCAACACCAAAACCTAAACCAGAATAGAAAGTAAAAGCTGAAACTGATAGCTAATAATCTACTAATGAGCAGTTAATTTTTTCATTCATTTGGCTAGGTTCTTCTAATGGTCTTCCCTTGGGAACAGGTAGAGTGGGACGACCGTCGTTATAAGGCATGGGAATGTACTGTACTGTCGGGCGTCCACCTTGCGGTTGAGGGTACAGATCCATCAGGTCGTAAACAGACCGGGGCAGTCCAACTGTAATGGGCAGCCCCATTTTCGTTGCTTCTTCAACGGTAATGGGATAATCATGGGTTACTTGTCCGGTTGTTAAAGCTTCGATGATCTCTTCGATATCTTCCGGTTTAACTTTTTGTTTGGGGATACAATCATTAAGTAAAGTACGGACAAATTCTTGTACTTGCTTAGTTGCTTTGCGGGCGATATCCGCCATAATTAGAGTTTGATCGTCAACTTCACCAATGGGTTTATCTTCGACGACTTTAATAATACTTGCGGCAGGATAATTACCAAGCTGAGGATCTACAGGTCCCAGCACAGCATTAGGATCCATGATTATTTCATCAGCAGCTAGAGCTAACATCGTACCACCACTCATTGCATAGTGAGGGACATATACAGTAACTTTTGCTTGGTGACGGATTAATGCCCTAGCAATTTGTTCAGTTGCTAAAACCAGACCACCTGGAGTGTGCAATATTAAATCTATAGGAACATCAGGGGGAGTAAGACGAATCGCTCGTAATATTTGCTCTGAATCTTCAATAGTTATATAGCGAGATAAAGGTATTCCGAGAAAACTAATAGATTCTTGGCGATGAATTAGAAGTATTACCCGACTCTTGCACTTTTTTTGAAATTCTTGAATTACGCTAAAGCGCCGATATTCTATTCGACGTTTTTGCCAAATCGGTTGGAGAGAAGACAATAATAAGAAAATCCAGAATAAATCAAAAATACCAAAATTCATAGAATAAATTCTTCAAAAATTAGATTCGCCGTCATTATTGTCACAACTTTTTCTAATTCTCAAGTCTATCTGGAGAAGGGGGTTGGGGTAGGCCTGCACTGCTATCACAGCGAATAGTGACTGGCGACTAGGGATGGGCATTGGGTTTGAACAGTTTAGTGAAGTAATTTATGTAACTATTATCTTAAATATCAAAAACTTACTACCCGCATTAAATATTGAGTCAATGTAAACGCATCTACCCCTAACTCTGTACGTTCTACAGCTGCTAATATCCCGGCTTGAGAGTGCCACCACGTAGCAAGTGCGGTAACCGTATCAGGTGCAATTTCACGAGAAATTGATTGTGCTAATAAACCACCCATTAAACCTGTTAATACATCGCCACTACCGCCACGAGCTAGAGCTGGAGTACTTTCAGGATTAATCCAAATTTCACCTTGGGGGTTTGCGATCGCAGTTCTTGGACCTTTTAATAATACGATTGCTCCACTTTGTTTAGCTGCTTTTTTCACAGCTTTGATCCGGTCTTGCTGTTTCTCATTTATTTTGGGAAACAAGCGAGAAAATTCACCAGTGTGAGGGGTCAAAATTGTGGTGGCTTTTCTTGTTTTATCTATAGTTCCTTGCTCGAGCCAAGGATTTTTCATTTGAGCCAGAATATTTAAAGCATCTGCATCTAAGATTAAAGGCACAGTACTATTCAATAGTTGTTTAACTACTGAAATTGCATCAGTGGTCAATCCTGGACCACAAGCGATCGCAGCAAATGAATTCAGGTCGATATTATTGGGTAATAACTGGGAAATTGCACCAGATTCGGTTTCCGGACAACTAAGAATTAAAGCTTCCGGTAATTTTGATACCATTAAATGCTTAAGGGATTCTGGTACCGCGACTGTTAGCATACCAACACCAGAAGCACGGGCACCCAAGCTAGTTAAAATAGCGGCTCCAGCATAGCGACTAGAACCACAAACCAATAATAAACGTCCTTCTTTATACTTGTGGGTAACAAGTTTACGAGGTAATAGAGTTGAATTTGTAGATGCTTTTTCTTTACCAATGATGGATCGTGCTACTTGTGTGGTAAAGCGTTTAATTTTCGGGGATTCTCCCAAAATTGCTTTTATGTCAGCTAATGGGATATCAAAGTCGATTAGTTCAGTTTTACCAAGGTACTCTAAAGCCGATTCTTGTAAGAGACCAAGTTTCCATAAGCCCAGACATAAGGTGTGTGTAGCGTGAATAGCAATTCCTAATACCTCACCTGTATCTGTATGCAACCCAGATGGTACATCAATGCTAACAACTGGTTTATTCGATTGATTGATTATATTGATCGCACTGGCGACAGGTTCTGCAATTGCTCTTTGCAAGCCAAAACCAAACAATCCATCAATAAATAGATCGCAATTTTTTAATTTTTCAACGGATTGATAGCAAGGAATACCTAAGCTTTCCACATATTTTAAATGCTGAGAAGTTAATTCTTTTTGTTTAAACAGTGGATGATACACATAAATTTCATATCCACGAAAGTGTAACTCCCGTGCAACAACCAAAGCATCGCCACCATTATGACCGGGACCAACTAATACCCCAATCCGATGGGAAGATAGAGGTGAAGATAAAGAAATAGGAAAAAGTTGCATAATGCGATGGGTAATAAGCCCTGCAACCTTTTCCATCAAAGCGGCTACAGGAATTCCAGCGGCAAAAATTCGTCCCTCAATATCCCGCATTTGTTGGGCTGTCACTACAAATTGCTCTATGGCTGCTTGTCTATACTGCATTGATTCTGGTATTGAGTTATCAGTTCAAAGTTAGCAGTTATCCTTAGCCATCGTTCTGCTCATTTATCTCTCCTCACTCATCAATCCCTAATTCTTTGAAAAAATTACAACTATTTACTATAAAGACCAATCAATTTATGCTTGTAGCTGTTAGGTTATATAGAGTCGCCTAGCACATTTACTAAGATGAAAAGAGTCGTAGTTGGTCTTTCAGGTGGCGTTGATAGTTCCACTGCTGCCGCCATATTGCACAATCAAAGTTATGAAGTAATTGGTCTCACCCTTTGGCTGATGAAAGGGAAGGGACAGTGTTGCTCTGAAGGTATGGTTGATGCGGCTTACATCTGCGAACAGCTAGGTATCCCCCATCATGTAGTTGATATTCGGGAAGTTTTTCAGACCAACATTGTAGATTACTTGGTAACTGGTTATAGTACTGGCGTCACACCTTTACCTTGCTCTCAATGTAATAAAACTGTTAAGTTTGGTCCCATGGTGCGTTATGCTCGGGAAACCTTGGACAGCGAAAAAATTGCCACAGGTCATTATGCTCGTATCCGCTATAACGAGAATAGCGGACGTCATGAATTATTAAGAGCTGCTGATCGCAATAAAGACCAATCTTATTTTCTGTACGATCTATCTCAGGATTTGCTAGCTGCTTCCATATTTCCCCTAGGAGAATTACAAAAAAGTGATACTCGGCGAATTGCTAGTGAATATGGATTGAAAACTGCTGACAAACCCGAAAGTCAAGATTTATGCTTGGTAGAAAGCAATGGCTCAATGCGAGCATTTTTAGATAAATATCTTGCCCCAAAAAAGGGCGAAATTGTTGATGCAAACGGTAAAGTGTTGGGTCAACATGATGGCGTTCATCACTACACCATCGGACAACGTAAAGGTTTAGGTGTTTCAGCTCCGGAACCTTTATATGTGATTGCTCTAGATGCAATTAATAACAAAGTGATTGTCGGCGATCGCACCAAGGCGACCCAGCCAGAATGCAATGTAGAAAGAGTAAACTGGGTTTCTATGGCTGAACCATCTGCTCCCATTAAAGCAGAAGTACAAATTCGTTATCGTTCTCAGCCCGTACCAGTCACAATTATTCCCTTAGAAAATTCTCGCGTCCGTGTAGTGTTTGACGAACCGCAATTCAGCATCACTCCCGGACAAGCTGCAGTATGGTATGACGGAGAAAAAGTGCTTGGTGGTGGAATAATTGAACGCTTTGATGGGTAATTGGTAATGGGTAATTGGTAATTAGACGAAAAACACTGAGTACAAACTACAGAAAATCAACTACAAAAAATCCCGCTTACCGTTGGTATCCGGGATTGTAAACACTGTTTTGAGTATAAGAGTATAAGGAACAGACAGAACCAAACAGTCCTGTCTAAGGAATTAGGTGTGGGTACAAGATAGCAATACATATTTACTATCGAGTAAAAGTAGTGATTAACTACTTGAAGGAAAAAAACTTTAATGTAATTGGTATTGGGACGATATCCTCCTATTTAAACTTTGTATGTCTTAAGCTTTGTTTGATTTAATTTTGACCGTTGTAGATTGCACGTTTCTGCTGTTTAGCAGATTGCATAATCCCATCTAGCTGCGACTGCTGTTCGGAAGAAAGGTTTAAATTACGGACAGCAGTTTTCATCTTTTGACCATTGTCCAAAGCATTTCTTAATTCTGCTTGCTGTTCGGCTGTTAAAACAGCTTCAATTTCAGAACGTGCGTTGTTTTTCACCTGCTCCAGTTGAGTTTTTTGAGCTTCGGTTAAGTTCGCTTTCCTAGCTTGGTTACCAGCGAAAACTGAAGTGGGAAAAATAAAAGTCAATGCAGCAGATGCAGCCAAAATTGGTAGCAGCTTAGATTTCATCTTGAGATAACCTCAAACATCTTTGAGCCTGACAATTTTTATATTGAGGGATGAATATGACATCAAGATGGCAAGGAGGAATTAATAGGAAATTTGAGGAATGACTGTGGGAAGTGTAAGAAGTGTAAGAAGTGTGTGAAGCGCGGGAAGTAGCGTAAGGGTAAATACTAAAAATTGCAATTGAAGCTTAAATTTAGGATTTGATATTACCCAATCCCCATATGGCTAACGCCACGCTATGCTAACGCCGTTAGGCGCGGGCTCACCCCAATCCCCAATCCCTAATCCCCAATAAATACTAAGATATTAAAAAAGCTTTATGAATCTTAACAATGACTGTAACTACACAGCACCTTTCAACACAAGATTCCTTTGAAAAACTATTTTGGACTTGGAAAGGTTACAAAATTCAATACAGCGTAATGGGTTCTGGACAACCCTTGGTTTTAGTACATGGTTTTGGTGCTTCTATTGGACATTGGCGAAAAAATATTCCAGTGTTAGCCAATGCTGGCTATCAAGTCTTTGTCTTAGACCTTTTGGGTTTTGGTGGTTCGGAAAAAGCAGCAATTGATTATTCAGTAGAAGTATGGGTAGAACTACTGAAAGATTTTTGGGAGCAACATATTCAAGAAAAAGCTGTATTTATTGGTAATTCCATTGGTGCACTTTTAAGCTTAACCGTAGCTGCAGAACATCCGGAAATTACTGAAGCAACAGTACTCATTAATTCTGCAGGAGGTTTGAGCCATCGCCCCCATGAATTAAACCCACCCTTAAGATTTGTTATGGGAGCTTTTAATAAGTTAGTTAGCCATCCAATAACAGGCAAATTTGTTTTTAATAATATTCGTCGTAAATCTCAAATTCGTCGCACTCTTTACCAAGTTTATCGTAACCGAGAAGCCGTCACCGATGAACTTGTAGAAATGCTTTATCAGCCTTCGTGCGATCCCGGAGCAAGAGAAGTTTTTGCATCAATTCTTACTGCACCTCCTGGACCTTCTCCTAATGATTTGCTACCAAAAGTAGATGTACCATTACTGGTTATTTGGGGTGCAGAAGATCCCTGGACGCCGATTACCGGAGCCAAGATTTATGAACAAGCAAAAGAAGCTGGAAAGCAGATTAGAATAGTCCCTATTTCTGGCGCTGGTCATTGTCCCCATGACGAAGTTCCAGATATTGTCAACCACCAAATTATAGAGTGGCTAGAATCTTTATAACTTTTTTGTAAACTACTCATAAAAAATGCAAAGATGTAAGAATTTTCTTATTATCTATACATCTTTGCGCTAGATTCACATTGTCGTTGAAAATAATTTATATACCCCAGACAGAAAGAATATTAAAATTTATTTGAATATTAATTATGGTTAATAGTTTTGTTTGTAAAAATGAAATAATTCAGTGATATGTCCGATAAATTTTATCATAATTTTTCCAATAGCAATCATCAAAATCAAAACAAAAATCAAAATGATCAAAACAAAAATCAAAGTAAAATAGATGGAAGTTTTCGTAAATATCCATACTTCTCTGTTAACGGCTATGAAGTTACTCAAGAGGTAGGCTGTAATCGAGAAGGAGGACGCATTACTTATATTGGAAAGATGACAAAATCTGGGATAGATGTGGTCATCAAAGAATTTCGTTTTGTTCAGAAAGACAGTAATTGGTCTGGCTTTAAAGCTTATCAACAGGAAATAGAAGTTTTAAAACAGCTAAATCATCCACGAATACCTCGGTATTTAGATTCTTTTGAAACTCCGGAGGGTTTTTGCCTTGTTCAGGAATATAGAAACGCTTCTTCTTTAGAGGAAAAAAATAGTTTTACTACAGAAGAAGTAAAAAAGATTGCAATCTCAATTCTAGAAATATTAGTTTATCTCCAGGAATTCAATCCACCAATTATTCATCGAGATATTAAACCAGAGAATATTTTAATCGACGAGCAATGTAATGCTTATTTAGTTGATTTTGGCTTTGCACGTCTACAAAATGAAAACGTTCCTCTGAGTGGAATTGTGGTTGGAACCCCAGGTTTTATGGCACCTGAAAATATTTGTGGTTATACCCTAACTCAGGCATCAGATTTATACAGTTTAGGAGTTACTTTAATTTGTTTATTAAGTAATACTCCTTCAATTGAAATTGGTAAATTAATGGATAGCAACTATCGTTTTGATATTGAAAAGTTACTACCAAAAATTACAAATAAATTTGCTAGATGGTTAACAAAAATGGTAGAGCAAAATATCGAACGCCGCTATCCAAATGCGGCAAAAGCTTTGAAAGAAATAAATTCTATAAATACTGTTGTTCGTTCTCAAAATAAAACAATATTAGCCAGCGTTATAAATAATAAAAAGCGACTAGCAATTTTTGGTATTCTTGGAATTGGGACTATAATAGCTAGCAATTTTACTACTTTCAAGTATGAGAAAAATCATTCCTTGACTCAACTACACAAAACTAAAGAGTGTCAGGCTTGTAACTTATCATTTGCTTACTTAGCATCTACTAATCTAAATGGTACAAATTTAGAAAACGCTAATTTAGAAAATTCTAATTTAGAGAATTCACAACTAAAAAATGCCAATCTGAAAAAGATTAATCTCAAGTCATCCAATCTTGGAAGTGTAAACCTAGAAGGTGCAAATCTTCAAGGTGCAAACCTTGCACTGAATAATTTGGTAGATGCAAACTTGCAAGGTGCAAATCTAGAAGGTGCTAACTTGGAAAATTCCAATTTGGTACATGCTAACCTTGAAGCGGCTAATCTTATGAATAGCAATCTTCGGAATTCCAACCTGTGGGGAACAAATCTTAAGGATGCAAATTTAAAGGGTGCAAATTTAAAAAATGCTAATTTAACCGGTGCTAATTTAGATGGTGCTAATTTAGATGGTGCTAATTTAGATGGTGCTAATTTAGACGGTGCAATTATTGCAAGATAGTCGTCCCAAGATGGTAATTAGTGTTAGCGCAAGCGTGACGCGTTAGCATTCGCCGCTCGCGGTGCGGTCTAGCGGGACACGCAAGTGTACACAGCGTCATATGGTAATTGGTAGCAATTATTTAAATTTGTATACTTAAATTTGTAAGTAAAATTTGTAAGCAAAATTTGTAAGCAGCGCTCAATAAAGAGTGACTATTATTTTTTAAGCCTTAACTTTTTCTCACCGTATTTGCGCTTCATCCAATATCCCATAGTTCCTGCAATTGCAGTACCAGCTAAACTCAAGGGTTCGGGTACCGCTTTTTTGTCTGGAGGTATATCATTATTTTTATCTCCGCGCTGAAAGTCATTGTGAATTAAATTTTGCTTTTTATCACCATCTCTAAGCATATCTGCTAAGGTTATTAGCAATGGCATGTAGCACAGCAATGAAGATTTTTCAGAATCGGAATCATCCTCATCCTCAGAAGTATGGGCATATAAGCATAAAGATATCATTGCTCCCACTGGAAGAAGGGTACCTAAGCTAGTACCACCATCATCACCAAAATTTTGCAGATTTCTGACCAAATCTTTAGCAGCTATATTCTCTTGATTTTGAATACCTTGCTTTATGCTATTTCTATTATTGCGATCGCGAGATAGTTTTTCTTCCGATTGGGAATCTCGATTTAAAGAGTTTTGTTGTAGTTGCAAAACTATTTCTGTGATGTCTTGTCTATTCTCAGAAGCAAACTCTTGCTCTAGGTTAATTTGTGCTGCTTGTACTGATAGGGTTGGTATACCGCAAAAGCCTACAAAACAGATAGCAATAGTTAAATTTTGCTTACTAAAGTTCTTCAAGGTGGTATTAATATTTTTGAGATTCATCATTTGATTAAAATTTGAAAGATAAGCGTGCAGATATAGCAAAATACTCTGCTAATTCGAGCAGCTAAGACCGATAGATATGCGTAAATGAATTACCTGAAAATCCTTGTCGAAAAGTTACTATGTCTTGCAATATGCTTCACTAAAGATTTCCATATGATGGACTGCGGGTAGAAAAGAAACTCCCAGATAACTAGTAAGCAATAACAAACCTAGTTATAATCAATCCTTTGTGATGTATATTACTTTTAAGTAAACCAAAACTGCAGTAAGTACACCCTTGACTTGAAGTGTATGTCAATCAAAACTCTGAGTACACAAAAAACGATGTGTTTTAAGTTACTTTATACTTAGGATGGCAATATAAATCCTAAAATGTAAAGCTAATTTAGTTTATTTACAGAATCATTACATTTACTTCTTCGTCATATATCAAGCAATAAATCTTAGAACTAGGAATTTATCCTAATTAACCCCACTGTTAAAATTTTTGACGATATGAATTTTTCTTGAATTTTACTGCCTAAGAGTAGTTTGTGTGAACTTATTAGATATTGTTTCTATTTGAGTAGGTTAATATTATTTGTTTTTTAAAGTATTATATAAAACCCAAAGATAGTTAAGAGCTTATTATTCTATATCAATAACGATATAAATATATATTTAAGCAATAGTACTATTGTTCTGGATTTAAAGGTTGAACAGTAGTATTATTAAGGATTATTTTCCGCTGCTCCTTCACTCTGTTGATATGTCAGAAACCAAGCCTACTGTTTCCTTGAACGGACATCTTCCCCATCTGCATCATAACGGTCAAAATACTATCCGCATTCGGGGTGCCAGACAACACAATCTTAAAGATATCGATCTAGAATTGCCAAGAGATAGTCTGATTGTTTTTACAGGCGTATCAGGTTCTGGTAAATCTTCTTTGGCATTTGATACGATTTTTGCAGAAGGGCAGCGTCGATACGTAGAATCCTTGAGTGCCTACGCACGGCAGTTTTTAGGACAAATGGATAAACCGGATGTGGAAGCCATTGAGGGGTTAAGTCCGGCAATTTCTATCGACCAAAAATCTACTTCCCACAACCCCCGTTCAACCGTGGGAACAGTAACCGAAATTTATGACTATCTACGATTGTTATTCGGAAGAGCAGGGGAACCCCATTGTCCAATTTGCGATCGCTCTATTGCTCCACAAACCATAGATCAAATGGTAGATCGAGTAATGGCTTTACCCGATCGCACCCGTTTTCAAATTTTGGCACCTGTAGTCCGGGGTAAGAAAGGTACTCACCGCAAATTAATCTCGAGTCTTGCTTCTCAAGGTTTTGTTCGAGTTCGAGTTGATGGTGAAATCAGAGAATTATCTGATTCCATTGAGTTGGACAAAAAATATACCCATACCATTGAAGTAGTCATTGATCGCTTAGTGAAGAAAGATGGTATTAATGAGCGCTTGTTTGATTCCCTTTCTACTTGCTTGAAGCAATCTAACGGAATTGCAGTCATTGATATCAATCCTTCGTCAAAGCCAGAAGAGAAAGATAAGGAAAAACAGGAATTAGTATTCTCCGAAAATTTTGCTTGTCCCGAACATGGTGCAGTAATGGAGGAACTATCACCGCGTTTATTCTCGTTTAACTCACCTTACGGTGCTTGTTCTCACTGTCATGGTTTGGGTACTCTCAAGAGGTTTTCCCGAGAATTGGTAGTCCCAGATCCAGATGCACCTGTTTATGCTGCGATCGCTCCATGGTCAGAAAAAGATAATTCTTACTACTTGGAATTGCTTTACAGTTTGGGACAAGAATATGGGTTTGAATTACAAACACAGTGGAACAAGTTAAATGAAGAGCAACAAAGTGTAATTCTCCATGGGGAAAAGGAGAAAAAAACTACAGAAGAACAAAAAGCACAAAGAATATTCAAAGGGGTACTCCCCATATTACAGCGCCAGTATGAAGGCGGTACGGAGATAATTAAGCAAAAATTAGAGCAGTATTTAGTTGACCAACCCTGTCCGGTTTGTCATGGAAAACGCTTGAAACCAGAAGCATTGGCTGTTCAGTTGGGACAATACGGGATACTAGATTTAACTAGTGTTTCCATCCGAGAATGTCAACAAAGAGTAGACGATCTCAAGTTGAGTCCGCGCCAAATGCAAATCGCCGATCTGGTGTTACGTGAAGTTCGGGCTCGGTTAAAGTTTCTCCTCGATGTTGGGTTAGATTATCTGACACTAGATCGCCCAGCAATGACCTTATCTGGTGGTGAAGCTCAGCGAATTAGGTTAGCAACACAAATTGGTTCTGGTTTAACTGGAGTACTTTACGTATTGGACGAACCAAGTATTGGTTTACATCAAAGGGATAATGGTCGCTTACTACAAACCCTGAAAAGATTGAAAGATTTAGGTAATACCTTAATCGTAGTCGAGCATGATGAAGAAACTATCCGTACAGCAGATTATATTGTTGATATTGGTCCGGGTGCAGGGGTTCATGGTGGAAAAATTACCGCCGAAGGCGATTTACAATCATTATTAGATGCGAAAGAATCCCTAACTGGGTCATATTTATCGGGACGAACAGTAATTGAAACTCCAGTTCAACGTCGGGAAGGAAATGGAATTAGTTTAATTCTCAAAAATGCCTGTCGCAACAATCTGAAAAATATTGAAGTGGGAATTCCTTTAGGTAAACTCGTTGCTGTCACTGGTGTTTCTGGTTCTGGTAAGTCTACCTTAGTAAATGAATTACTTTACCCCGCACTGCAGCATCACCTCACCAAAAAAGTCCCATTTCCTAAAGATATAGAAAGCGTTCAAGGACTTAAAGCCGTTGATAAAGCAATTGTAATTGACCAATCCCCCATTGGCAGAACTCCCCGTTCTAACCCCGCAACCTACACAGGGGTTTTTGATGCAATTCGCCAAGTTTTTTCCGAAACAATTGAAGCTAAAACTAGGGGTTACAAACCGGGACAATTTTCCTTTAATGTCAAAGGTGGACGTTGTGAAGCTTGCGCTGGACAAGGTGTAAACGTAATTGAGATGAACTTTTTACCCGATGTTTACGTGCAGTGTGAAGTATGCAAAGGTGCCAGATATAATCGCGAAACCTTACAAGTTAAGTATAAAGATAAGTCGATTTCCGATGTCCTCAACATGACAATTGAGGAAGCATTGGAATTCTTCCAAAATATTCCCAAAGCAGTTAACAAACTACAAACATTACTTGACGTTGGTTTGGGATACATGAGATTGGGACAACCTGCGACAACTTTATCTGGTGGTGAAGCACAAAGGGTGAAACTCGCAACCGAATTATCGCGTCGTGCGACAGGTAAAACACTTTATCTAATTGACGAACCAACCACAGGTTTATCTTTTTATGACGTACACAAGTTACTAGACGTTTTGCAAAGGCTAGTAGATAAAGGTAACTCAGTTTTGGTTATCGAACACAACTTGGATGTCATTCGTTGTTCTGACTGGTTAATAGATCTAGGACCAGAGGGTGGCGATCGAGGTGGTGAAGTGATTGCTGCAGGTACACCTGAAGATGTTGCAAAAAATCAGAGGTCATATACAGGAAAGTATGTGAAACAGGTTTTGGCGCAATATCCAGCGAATAAAGCAGCAAGTAAGGTTGGGTAACAGTAACGGGCGAAGTTTTCTAGCCGATGGTGAGTTAATGTTTGTATGTCGTGTTGCAGTATGGGTGAGTCAATTGTGCGTTATCTAAAGTTGCACGATCGCTCTTCTGCTTCACTAGAAAAATAATACCAATTTATTTTAAGATTGCGACACTTGGAACGCAGCAAGCCGAACGCTTACAAAAGAAAGGGAACAGCGCGATACCCCGCAGGTTGGGAAAGAGTCGCAAGACAGGGAACGAGGAACAGTAAACTAATGTGTGGCGTTGTTTTTTGAAATTGGTATAAAAAGATTGAAAAATAAAAAGTAGTTCTTGTCTTAGACTGCAAACAGCATGATAAAATCTAAAATCTGAAAACCCGTTAGCTAAAAGGCTTTCACAGGAGTGATGATATGCAAATCAAACAGACAGAAGTAATGATTTCCACTCCTGACGGAAAAATGCCTGCATTTTTGTGTGCAC
>JGI1201J43222_100306_pt1 | contig 12803 bp, 9 predicted proteins | sample MastesBC008_FD_43222 | JGI IMG/M metagenome (IMG submission 43222) | reverse complement strand
GACCTGATTGTACACCCCACGATCTGAGGGGGTCAAGTTTTTACCCAAATAACGTACATTTCTCCCAAAAAACTCACAATTAACCACCCTCAAACCCTTATCTAGCAACTTATCTGAGGGGGTCAACGTAATAATGCGGGTTCTAGCCATTACCTTACCCCCTCAGGTGCTTATCAGTTATTTACTATCAATAAGCACAGCTAATCGATAGCTAACTCTAGTTACTTTTCTTGGGAATAGCAGAACCAAGCCAAAATTCCACAAACGAAAGTAAAACCGGAGTAATGGGACTGATCAAATATTTAAACAAAAAATCTGCGATCGCAGTTTTGTGGGGACGGTTGAGAAGAAATGTTGCGATAACAATGGCGATACAAGCAATGGCAGCGGTCACGTAGAAAAATGGTAGGTAACTTCCAGTAATACCTTTAATAGCTGCAATAGTAAAAATACCTAATAAACCACCCAATCCAAAGGAAGTAAACATCAAACCATAATTACTGGGATAATTATTCAATCCAAAAAAGCTCAAAGTTGCTGCGGGAGCAACCGCTAACCAAGCACCCAAACATAGCCAAAAGATAGAATAGGCTACGAGAAAATTAATTAATTGTCCCTGGGAAGTATTCAATACGATCGCTGATGCAATCAAAATCAATACGTTGATTACAATAGTGGTCAATTTAGGCTTTAAACGGTCATTTAGCCAGCCAAATAAAGGACGACCAATACCATTGAAAGTTGCAAATAGAGGAATCGCAAAACCTAATTGTTCCGGTTGAAGTCCAACAATTTCTTGTCCCACCTGTGCTGTGGTAGCAATTGCGGTAAGTCCAACAAAAGTACCAACACCATAGCAAATCCATAACCCATAAAATGATTGGGTCTGCACCATCGGTAAGTTTGCGACTGAATTATCGCTGTTGCTTTGGGAACTACCTTGAATATTATTTTTAATGCTTGCTTCAGGATTATAACCATCGGGTAACCAGCGCTTGGGAGGCATTTTTAAAACTTGCGCGATCGCCAATATAATACCTGTAAATACAACGCCTAAAATCACAAAGGTATTTCTGACTCCAAAGGCTTTAATTAAATTAATTGCAATCGGAGCAGTTACTAAAGGAGAAAGTCCAAAGCCAACAACCGTCATACCTACAGCAAAACCCTTGCGTTCTGGAAACCAGCGAGCAGCAACCGCAAGAGGAACCCCGTAGACAATTCCAACTCCAATACCCGCAATTACGCCATAACTAATAATTAAAAAAGGTAAATTTGGGGCAATACTAGAAAGAAAATAACCAATTCCCAGAATGATTCCACCAGTGATGGTCATAATTCGGGGACTAAATCGGTAAATATATAATCCGCTAATCGGCATTGCTAAGGTAAACATTACCCCCAATACCATAAAAGGTAATAGGATTGTTCCCGGTTTTGCTTGTAGTGCAGTTTCAAAATGGGTACTAAAAATACTCCATGAATACACCGTTCCCAAACATAGCAAAACAATCAAACCAAAAGGAATAAAAAACCATCTTCCTACTTCAGGTTTGAGCCCAAATAATGTTTCATCTTTGGGAAAGTCAAAATATTTTATCTTATCCACAAACTATCACCTAAAATTGCTAAAAATCATCCTAAACACTTATTAGGTAGAGAGATAAATTTTTTCTATTAAAGCTAAATGTAAAATTTGACAATACTATTTTGGGAATATTTATACTAAAGAACTGCAAATTACTAAATTCATATTACAGCAGTATTGGTCAATTTTTATATCACATATTATTTTGTAAAAATAGTAGTCTTACTGGATTTTATTATCTACCATTAGTTTTTTTATCGTTACCATAAGATAAATTCGTTAATCTTACTCAAACTAATATTACTGAATTAAATTGTTCACAAAAAACTATATAAATAGTAAAATTAAATAGTCAAAACTGTATCAGGACTTACGCAACGGTCTTCGTAGCGTGTCCGTAGGACATAGATTTGTCATTGCGACCGAAACGTAGTGTAGGGAAGCAATCCCAGAGTTTTTGGGATTACTTCGCTATCGCTCGTAATGACGAAAATATGTTCATACTGCGTAAAATTTATGTATAAAAATATAGTAATTTTAGTGTATTTATACTCAATATGTCGATTTTGGAAAAATAAGTATTCCATAAACTTATTAATCGTCAAAAAGTGATTTAAATGTAGTCTGTAGAAGGAGGTAGTTCTATGTTGCATCTTCTTCTCCTCGACTATAAACACATTCAGAAGTGATATTTGAATCTTATGAACTGCGGTTTAGTAAATATGTGATACAAGTTTAGACTTAGATTTTGAGACTTAAATATTGAAACTGAAAGTTTTATACTTAAATTTTATACTTAAAGTTTCCATATTCTGGAATTTATCACATTACAGTTCATCTTAAATATATTTTGTATTGCATTTAGTTTAATTATTATCACTAAAAATACGATGAATAAATATACTTTTTCCCAAACAGAAGAATATCAAATGTCGGGTTTGATTGATTATGGTGAACTAAAATCATTGTCGGGAATATGGGAAATAGTCGCCAATAAGTTTGGGGATATTACAGCCTTAGTCGATCCCCATGGTAAATCAACAACTCTAACTTACTCACAGCTACATTACCAAATTCAAGAATTTGCAACCGGAATTCAAGCTTTGGGTATACCTCAAAACCTCCAGGAAAATATACCTCCAAGAGTTGCTTTATTTGCTGACAATAGTCCTCGTTGGATGATAGCCGATCAAGGAATAATGATGGCTGGAGCAGCCAACACAGTACGTTCTGCAACCGCAGATAGGGAAGAATTATTATATATTTTGGAACATAGCGGTAGTATCGGTTTAGTTGTAGAAAATCTCAAAACCTTACATAAACTTGCGCCGGAAATATATAATAGTTCATCAAAGAATTCATCAAATATATCATTGCAATGGATAGTCATATTATTTGATGAAGAAACAAACGAGACCGCAAATATAAAATATACTCAAGAAGATAGTCAGACAGATATTACTCGAACAGATCTGAATCAGACAGATCTAAATCAAACAAATATTACTCAAACAAATATCAAGATAATTAATTTTTCCCAATTAATCCAACTAGCAACCGGTCGTAAATTTCAACCCACCGAAAGTGATCCCCAGAAACTAGCGACATTAATGTACACATCTGGAACTACTGGAAAACCTAAAGGTGTAATGTTAAGTCACAGTAACTTAATTCACCAACTTACTATTCTCCCTGCAATTCTCCAACCAAGTGCTGGCGATAAAACTCTGAGTATATTACCTACTTGGCATGTTTTTGGGCGAGTAGGAGAATATTATATGCTATCCCAAGGATGTACCCAAATCTATACAAATCGTCGTTATTTCAAACAGGATTTACAGGAATATAAACCCCAGTATGTGATTGGAGTTCCCCGACTCTGGGAATCGATGTACGAGGGAATTCAAAAATCATTCCGCGATAAACCGCCACGGATGCAAAAATTAATTCATAATTTTCTTAAAGTAAGTGGGAGATATATTAAAGCTGTCCGTACTTGGAAAAAACTCGATTTAGAAAATTTAAACCCCAGCAAAGCAGAAATTATTAATGCTTGGAAAACCACTATATTACTCGCACCCCTACATTTTCTCGGAGAAAATATTGTCTATAGAAAAATTCAACAGGCAATGGGAGGTAATATAAAACAATTAATATGCGGTGGTGGTTCCCTTGCTCAACATTTAGAAAATTTTTTTGAAATTGTGGGAATTGAAGTATTAGTTGGGTATGGACTGACAGAAACATCTCCCGTAATTTCTGCGCGTCGATATTACCGAAATTTGCGAGGTAGTTCGGGTAAAACAATTGGGGGAACCCAAATCAAAATTGTAGATTTAGAAACCAAAGAAACTCTACCTGCAAATACTCGGGGTTTGGTAATGACAAAGGGAGAACACGTAATGCAGGGGTATTATTTAAATCCCGAAGCGACCAAAAAAGCTATTGATTCTGAAGGATGGTTTGACACAGGTGATATTGGTTGGTTAACAACAGAAAATCAAATAATATTAACTGGTAGGGCAAAAGATACCATTGTGCTGACAAATGGGGAAAATATAGAACCCCAACCAATTGAAGATGCTTGTTTGCGAAGTCCCTACATCGACCAAATTATGCTTGTAGGACAGGATAAAAAATCGTTAGGTGCTTTAATAGTTCCCAATTTTGAAGCCTTAGAAGCCTGGTTGTCGAATCAAAATTCATTTGTTCTTAACTCTGATATAAGTACCAATTTAAACCATGAAGTAATTCGTAACTTATTTCGAGAAGAATTAAATCGGGAAGTTCGCGATCGCCCTGGATATCGTCGTGATGATGAAATTATTGTGTTTGAATTAATCCCCGAACTTTTCACAATAGAAAATGGTTTACTAACTCAAACACTAAAGCTTCGTCGCAATGTGGTGATGGAACGCTACCGGGATACGATCACGAATTTATTTTCGTAGTTGAATATCACGACAAAGTATTCATAACAAAACATTCACGACAAAACATCTATGTATTCAGCGAAGCTTTGAGCTCTTCAATTTTTTGGAGTGCATTTTTAGAGTAGCTTGGTTTTCCTTGTTTTTTATAAAGGTCTGCAGCTCTCTGGTAATTATACATTGCTCGCTTTGTTTTCCCTTCCATTAGAGACTGAGTATGAGCTTTTGCATAGTAGATGTCAGCATTTTCAGGAGTAATACTAATAGCTTTAATGTAATCTTTTACAGCCATCTCATATTGTCCCAAACCGGAATAAGCAATTCCTCTATTAATATAGGCGTCTGCATAATCAGGTTTAATAGCAATAGCTTGGTTATAATCTTTTACAGCTAATTGATGCTTAGGTTCCTGCAAAGAAGAGTAAACAATTCCCCTGTTAACATAAGCATTAATCAGTTGAGACTTGGTAGGAGCAATGTCAGCTTGAGTATTATGATCCCAATCCTTAATAACTTTGCTATAGTCTGCGATCGCCTCTTGATACTGCTTATGTCTAAAATAAACAACTCCTCTGTTAATGTAAGCGTTTTTTCTCTTTAAGTTACTGGTATTGGGATTGTTGATAATCTTGGTGGAATTTTGAATAGATTTGATGTCGCGTCGATCATTACCCCTAGTGTAATAATCTTTGGGTGTCACCTGTAGGGATGGGAGAAATTTCTTTGCAGTGAGACGAGATGCAATCGGAGAAGGAATTGTAGATTTTGGAGATGCACTTGGAGAAGGAACAGAAGAAGTTAAAGATGCAGGAGATTTTGTTGGGGAAGGAGATGTTACAGGAGACGGAAGTGCAGAAACTGGAGATTCTGTAGGAGAAGGACTTGGAGAAATCGAAGATGTAGGGGATGCTGTTGGAGAAGGAGATATTACAGGAGAAAGAGATGGTGTTGGGGAAGGAAGTACAGAAACTGGAGATGTTGTTGGAGAAGGACTAGGAGAAACTTGAGATGAAGAAGACTTTGTAGAAGAAGGAGCATTCGCAACAGGAGAACCAACTAAAGCAGGTACGTCTTTACAGAGATGAGGATATGTAAAACTATTTTCTCCAGATTTACCACCTTCTTCAGCGCTCGAGTTGGGGAGCAAATAGTCACCTACTAATTTGCAAGCCTGGGCCATCAGTTTATCATCCCGCGATAGTCCAATGGAAAATACAGTCCCAACGGCTAAAATACTACCTCCAAGAGCAAAAACACCACGTACAGCTTTCTTCTGATTTTTCCGTCTAATGCTACGTCGTACAAAATCAGTTTCAGCTGGATTTAACCAGTTATCATCAGAATTAAGTATTTTCTTCAATGAATCGATCAATGGGTGAGTATTCCACAGAAGCGATTGATCGCGCTGGTTTTTCCATTTAAATACAGCAGGTCTCAACCATCTTTGCAGAGCAATAGTTTCTTTTTCATCTTCTTTCCACTGTAATAACTTTTGCCAACTCTGCACTACAACATCATGACTGGGTTCCAAATAAAAATCACCTTCATTATCTCTTCCTTTCAGGAGTAGTTTTGCATCCGTAAAGCGTCTAATGATTTCCTTTACTCGACTTTTTTCTGGTTCTGGATACTCCAACTCAGACAAATATATCCGTCTGCGAGCCAATTTACTACCACTTACAGCTAACATGCGTACCATTATTACATTACGGATAGTTAACTCATACTCTGGGTCGATTTTGACCAAAGCCTCGTATTCACTATCTGCTCTTCGATTAAGACTCTGGGTCAATCCTCCAATTTGTTGATAATCAGCCTGCGTAATTACCCTCTTTCGCCTTGTACCTTGTTTGACAGCCTGCAAAGACTTTGTATAGAGTTCATCCAAGGTAAAAGAAAGTAGTGCTAGACCTTCTGATGTCTTTATGACTTCATCAATTAGCTTCTCCACTAGAGAAGATGATTCGAAACTTATTGACCTTGCTGAAGCTGGCTTTTCTATACAAGAGCGCAATTCTTCCCGCGTCATCCTGGGAACTATAAACCGAGCTTCATGCCAATATTCTTGCAGACCCGTATCTTTAAATTGCGATTCAAAGTCACTGCGTAGCGTCATAACAAGTCGCAACTTTTCCCCATGATCCCTTACTAGATCTGTTAGGAGATTCAGGAAATCTTTCCGAGCTTGGCGATCGCCGCACATCGTAAATAGTTCTTCCGCCCGTTCAATTATCAGTAGTAATTTTGACTGGGGATTTTCGTGTAACCAATTGCCTATACAGACAGAAATAGTTTCTATTTTTTCTTCTGCAGTAGACAGTAATTGACCTGCAGCCAATGTATTACTGAAAGTTTTAAATGGTGACTCCCCAGGACGTATAGGTGCAATAATATACCATTGCTTTCGTAGAGACTTTCCAAACAGCATCTCTAGGGAATCCCGTGGAACCAATTTTTTAATATGAGGTATCAGTCCAGCCTTAATAAGGCTGGATTTTCCAGTTCCCGAAGCACCCATTACCACCGTTAATGGGTGTTGACAAACTTGTTGGTACAACTTTTCTGTTAAAGCTTGTCTACCGAAAAACATTTTGCTGTGTTCTTCTTCAAAAGCTTGCAAGCCACGATAGGGGTTTTTTGAATTATCCAAAAGCATGTAGTTTATAAATTATAGTTTCATAAAGCCAGTTTCATAAGGATAATTTTATAGATATACTTTCGTAAATCAAATTTCGTAAATCTAATTTTATCAATTTAATTTTATAAATGTAATTTCATTAATTTAATTTATAAAATCAAATTTCATAAATTAACTCCGATAAGTTGACCTCTATGAATTAGCTTAGATAAATTAAATTCCATAAACCTAATTTCATTCAAATATACAAGAAACCGCAAAAAAAAATTAACTGGTAGTCATAAATTAACTGTCAGACTGCTTCGTTGTTATTTTATAACCATTTTCATTGGTGGCAGATATAGCGCTAACAACTTTTACGTAAAGTTAATATCAAGCACCAATTATATGAATCTTGTTTTAAATCCATACTTAGTTATTTATCTAACAAATCTTTTGGTTCCTTTATTTTCTCAAGTGCATTCTTTGAATAGCTTGGTTTTCCTTGTTGTTGATAAAAGTCTGCAGCTTTCTGATAATTCTGAATTCCTTCTTGGGTTTTTCCTTCCATTAAAGACTGGGTAAAAGCCTTTGCATAGTAGATATCAGGATTTTCAGGAGCAATAGTGATCGCCTTAATGAATGTATCTATAATTCATGGGCAAACAATCAACCCTAAGACTCGCCTATATAGTACGATCGCTTTGGTTGATATACCTATACTTTAGATAAACAAATAAGGAAATAAGTGAAAGTTTTAGTTATTGGGAACGGAGGAAGGGAACACGCGATCGCTTGGAAGCTCTTACAGTCCAAGCAGGTTGAGCAGGTTGTTTGCGCGCCAGGAAATGGCGGTACAGCAACTATGAGTCGTTGCGAAAACTTAGCTTTGGAGGTGGACGACTTTGAAGGAATTTGGCAATTTTCTCAACAAGCCAAAATTGATTTAGTGGTGGTTGGACCGGAAGTACCTTTAGCAAAAGGAATTACCGATTATCTCCAAGCTCGGGGTTTACTGGTGTTTGGTCCCACAAAAGCCGGAGCACAAATTGAATCTAGTAAAGCTTGGGCTAAAGCATTAATGCAAGAAGCAGGTATTCCCACGGCTAAATCTACGGTATTTACCGAAGCAAATGCAGCTAAATCCTATGTTAAGGCACAAGGTTTACCGATTGTTGTCAAGGCGGATGGTTTAGCAGCAGGGAAAGGTGTAGTTGTTGCCGAAACATTAGCACAAGCTGAATCTGCAATTGATTCCATGTTTGGCGGACAATTTGATAGTGCTGGTGACTTCGTGGTATTAGAGGAATTTTTAACCGGACAAGAAGTATCGGTTTTAGCATTAACTGACGGTTCGACCATTCGAGCTTTGTTACCAGCCCAAGACCACAAACAAATTGGCGAAGGAGATAAAGGAGAAAATACAGGTGGAATGGGAGCTTATGCTCCAACCCCAATTGCAACTCCAGAAATTATGGAGCGGGTGCAAACAGAGGTTTTAGAAAAAGCGATCGCAGCCTTAAGGAAAAAGAATATTGATTATCGAGGAGTACTTTACGCAGGTTTAATGATTACACCTGCAGGAGAAACTAAGGTATTAGAATTTAACTGTCGGTTTGGAGATCCAGAAACTCAGGTTGTGTTGGCATTACTGGAAACTCCTTTAGAAGAATTAATGTTAGCATGCGTACAGCAAAGATTAGCACAAATGCCACCCATTGCTTGGAAAGATGGAGCATCTGCAACTGTAGTTGCAGCTTCTGGTGGTTATCCTGGTAGTTATGAAAAAGGTAAGGTTATTACTGGGATTCAAGTAGCCCAGGATAGTGGTGCAATAGTATTTCATGCTGGGACAAAATTAGATAATTCCCAGTTATTAACTAATGGTGGTAGGGTTTTAAATGTTACTGGTGTCGGTGCAGACTTTAAACAAGCCTTAGATCGAGCGTATAAATCAATTGAATCTATAAATTTCGAAGGGATTTACTACCGTCGGGATATTGGTCATCGAATTGCAAAAACCTCTTGAGTTTATCTTTCCTAGTGGTCTTATTCCATTAAATACGAAGGATTCTTTTGCTATTAAAAACTTCGTGGAGACGTAACATGTTACGTCTCTCTGCATATTGATTTTAATAAATGTGATTTTAATTAAGGTTGCGATATAACTCTTTTGGATAATTGCTGTTATTTCCGTAAGTAGATTTATCACACGTTGTCACAAGCTAAATTTATCATTATTGTGGCTCGATTCTGGCTTCGTAGATATGCAGTTAAAACTGAAAAATAAATTAGCAAAACAAGAGGTTAAGGCTGCTCTGGCTACGGAACCTACGGAATCTGCAGAGATTGTTGGCTTGCTCTATGTTAATGATAAGACTCCTGGTGTCAGTCGTCAGCGTAGAGGTAGAGGATTTTGTTATTACGATACACAAGGGAATAAAATTGATTGCGAAGACGAATTAAATAGAATCAAAGCCATCGTCATACCTCCTGCTTGGAAAGAAGTATGGATTTGTCCCCACCCCCAAGGACATCTACAAGCTACAGGGAGAGATGAGAAACGACGCAAGCAATATCGATATCATAAACTGTGGCGCAAAATTCGTTCTCAAACCAAATTTAACCGCACAATTGCTTTCGGATTAGCCTTACCTAAAATTCGTCAACAAGTAGAAAAAGATTTAAGGAAACACGGTTTACCTAAGGAAAAGGTCTTAGCTACAGTTGTCAAGCTGTTGGAAACTAGTAAAATTCGGGTCGGGAATCAACAGTACGCCCAAAGGAATAAGTCTTTTGGTTTAACAACGATGAAACAGCGTCATGTTGATATTTCTGGCTCGCGATTGCGATTTAAGTTTCGTGGTAAAAGCGGTGTAGAACACGATATTGAGTTGAGTCATCGGCGTTTATCAAAAATTGTGAAACGCATTCAAGAATTACCAGGACAGGAGTTATTTCAATTCATTGATGATGACGATAAGCGTCAATCAATTGATTCTAGTGATGTTAATGACTATCTGAAAACAATTACCGATTTAGATTTTACAGCGAAAGATTTTCGTACCTGGTTTGGGACCGTATTAACAGCACAAGAATTATACGAATTAGGTAAATTTGAATCAGAGAAACAAGCTAAGAAAAATATTACTAAAGCAATAAAAGGTGTTGCACGGGAATTGGGAAATCGTCCTGCGACTTGTCGTAAGTATTACGTTCACCCCGGAATTCTTGCAGCATATGAAGATAGCTCTCTATTTCCAGCCATTGAAGCAGCTTATCAAAGTGATAAGAATCAATTGGAATCGCGTCCGGTAGAACAAGCGGTATTAAATATTTTAGAGCAGCATTTGTTACAGGAATTTAAATAATAATCACTATTGGCTTCTATTAGTACTGGAACTTTTCAGATGATTTGCTATTAAATCGATTAATAAAAAAACAATTAATACCGTGTAATGCTAAATAATTTAACTGTGCTAACTGTGAGTGCTGTTGCGGGTGCTTTGTTGGGATTTAGTAAAACAGGGGTACCAGGTGCAGGTATTTTGGTAGTCCCAATTATGGCAATTATTTTTCCAGCAAAACAATCCATTGGGATATTACTTCCGATTCTAATCTGCGCTGACTTATTCGCTGCATGGTATTACAGGTATTACGCTGACACAAAAGAACTATTGCATTTGCTTCCCGGTTGTTTTATAGGTATGTTTTGTGGTTTTCGTCTTCTTACTGAAGTGAGTAGCGAAAATTTGAAAACTGTTTTAGGTATTTTGGTAATAACTTTACTGTTATTGGAGTGGCTGCGCCATCAATTCGATCTACGCTGGATTTCCAAACATAGTTTGTCCCCTCTTATCTTCGGTGCAGTGGCTGGTTTCGCTACGACAATTGGTAATGCAGCAGGTCCAATTACCAGTATTTTTTTATTATCCAAGGGATTTGATAAGCATAACTTCATGGGAACCACTGCTTGGTTTTTTCTTATAGCCAATATTGGTAAGTTCCCTATATTTTATAAGCTTAATTTTATCGATCATCAAACTTTAGCATTCGATTTGTGGATGTTGCCTTTTGCTGGATTTGGTGTATTTCTAGGCTACAAACTACTACCGAAAATTCCCCAAAAATTATTTAATAAGTTTATTTATACGGTATCATTGATTGCAGCTTTTCAACTCTTGGGTTTTTGAATTAAGTTTATTAAGACTTACGCACTCATTACATTAGGTTTTGTTTAGGTTTAAGCTTTATTCGAGTATCAAACTCAAGACAGGAGAAATTAAATAACTACTACTTTATATAACCTACAGAAATGTAATCTATAATACTCAGTTTTTTTTGCTGCTTTCCCGTTGCTAGTCTAATCTTTGAGAAAAATGTTAAAAAGTGGGAAACTACTGCTCTGAAGTGCGTCAGATCAACGAAGGTACTACTAGTTCTTTAGTATGAAAATCCAACTGTTTGTAGCCGCTATATTTTCTCGAATTCCCCAGATGAAAGGACATCATTGGTGGCTTAGTATTGTCACTTGGATGATTTTACTAGCCCCAGCCCAAGCATCCGTAATTTTGCGGGTAGCTATAGAAAGAAATGTGGAGCAAGTAAGAGTTGGTAGTTCCACTACAGCAATCGTCAAAGACGGTAGTGGGAAAACTTTAGGACAATTACCTAAAATGAAAGCTTATTATGCTCAACCAGCTTCCGGTGGGGGAGTTGCTTTAGATAGATGGCGTTCTGGTTTATTTTGGATCGAACCACAAGGAAAAGGATTTGTTTATATTGGTGATAAGTGGTATCGTGGCAGAACTCTAGTTTTACCAACCCAAGAAGGTTTAACTGCTGTCAATTGGGTAGATCTAGAAGAATATCTCTACAGCGTGATTGGTGGAGAAATGAATCCAAGTTGGCATCCAGAAGCTCTAAAAGCTCAAGCGATCGCCGCTCGTACCTATGCTCTTTACAAACGAGAAAGACAGCGGAAAAATCCAATCTATGATGTGGGTGATACTCCAGATCGCTGGCAAATTTACGAAGGGGTCAAGAAAGAAACTCCCACCGTATATGCTGCGGTTGATGCAACCAAAGACCAGGTATTAACTTATAATAATCAACCAATTCTTTCAGTTTTTCATGCTTGTTCTGGCGGTCATACGGAAAATGTAGAAGATGTTTGGGGTAATCCTTTACCTTACCTCCGAGCAGTTCCTGGTTTCGATGGGAATGTAAATGGTTCCTATGCACAAAAGTGTATTTGGCAAAAAACTTTTTCTCCTGATCAAATTAGTACCAAATTTCCTTCCATTGGTAAAGTTGAGGAAATGAAGATCGAACAAAGGTCACCTCATCAAAGTGTTACAGCCTTAAAAATTGTTGGAGATAAGGGTACAAAAACACTTAAAGGTGAAGAGGTTCGCACTGCTTTGAGGTTAAACAGTACTAGATTTGATCTTAATCAAACATCAGACGGTAATTTCGTTTTAGATGGACGTGGTTGGGGTCACGGTTTGGGTATGAGTCAGGTCGGAGCTTTTAATTTGGCTTCGCAAAAAGTAGACCATCTGAGAATTTTGGGTCATTATTACGGTCAAAAGGTCTTCTTAACCAAAATTAAGTTGAAGAAGTAGAAATAAATAAGAAGTCAGGAGTCAGAAGTCAGGAGTCAGGA
>JGI1201J43222_100308_pt1 | contig 12808 bp, 11 predicted proteins | sample MastesBC008_FD_43222 | JGI IMG/M metagenome (IMG submission 43222) | reverse complement strand
AAAATACCCACCCGATCGGCATTGAGCAACTGTCGTACTTGAGCAACAACTGTTTCAAAAGTTGCGTTAAAATCCATTGGCTCCAGAATCTTCTGAATTATGCTCGCCAGTACTTTTTGTTTTTCTGGCTCATCTTTAAAATCCTTGGTGAAGAAATCCAGTTGTTTTTTTAGCTTCTGTGAACTTAACTGCATAGCTTTGGTAATTAGGGAACTTTACAACAAAAGTTTTAGAGACTTCCAATAAATGAAATCTCTAACGATGACTTTCCCTTGCGGGGAAAGCACCAGCACTTCGAGAATATATTTCTTTAAGCGTGTTCGGCTACGCTGTGTCTCACGGTTCAAGCCAAAATATACTAATTTCGAGACTTAATTTGTATTTCTAAAAGAGCCACACCCAATTTAATTGAGATAGATAGTATAAAAAGAGTTAGTACCCATAGGTACTTGGAATCATTTAGGCTTTAAATAAATAAAAAGATGCTTGATTATGTAGATAAAAGCTTTGTGCTAATTAAACCACATTAATAATATCTCTGTCCGAATAAAATTATCTTAAATTTCCTCACAGCTTATTATTAAAGAGGGCTATATAGAGATAATTGTGATTTATTTCGCTGAGAAATACTGTTAGGATAGGCATTTATCTGCTCGCAATTGAATATTAAATGGTTAGATCATGTTACTAGCTGAATGCTTAGTCTTTTTGTAGTCTTTTCGTTAAATTTCACATATAACTTAACTACTTAAAATAATCTTGATTTACCTCTAATGGCATCTACCGATAGATTTAGTATTGAGACAAATAACGATAATGGACTATTTACGAGGAAGAGATACTTAAGTTAAACGAAATAAATAATATCAAAAAACAGTCAACAAAATAATTACAATAATTATTGTAAATAATAACTATTCAAAAATTCTGAGAGCATTATTAGAAAATCCTGAGAAAATTAAAAGAACATTATCTGCTATTGAATAAGGTATTTGAAAAATTTATGGTTACAAAAGATAAGCAGATAAATATAATAAATTGAGAATAAAATTCAGGGATCTACTCATTGAAAGTCTGGGAGTATTACAAAAACCACAATTCTAGATTTTTAAGATTTTGCTCTTCCTAAACCCTCCAACAAAATGGAGGGCTTGAGTAGATCCAGATATTTTAAGTGGCGAACATGGTGTGATTTTTTCTCATAGATTTCTAGCTATATTTTACCCATTCTGTACGTAAAATCCCGTAGTAAATGAGGTGAAAACGTTGCCCTTCACGTTTGATGCTATTTCTTTGTAACCCTTCACGCCGAAATCCTACTTTTTCATGTGCTTTCATCGCACGAAAATTATAAGCGATTGTCGTTGAACTGATACGATAAAGATTCAGTTCCCGAAACCCATATCCTAGAATCAATTTCATTGCATCAGTACCGTAACCTTTATTCCAGTAAGCCGGATCGCCAATAGCAATACCCATAGAAGCGTTCTGATGCGTCCATTGAATTTCAAATAAGCCAACACTTCCAATGAGAATATCATCTGTAAGGGTACGGAGGCGAAAATTATAGGAATTTGGCGATTTCAAAACAGAAGATTCAAATTGATTCTAATCTTCGGGTGTCATTGGTTTTGCAGGGTCATTATCTGCTAAGCGCAGATATTCGTCATCATTAGACCAACGAGCAAAATACTCATTATCTTCAGATTGGGGTGCAGCAAGGCGTAGCAATTTTCCTGTAAAAAGTGGGTTGAATTGCATTCAAATTCCTTTGTTGAGTTGTTCAAGATTGAGTTGCGTGAAAAGTTGTGAGGCGATCGCAAATCAAAAATTCAAGCAGGAATTTCCTCACTTAAGTAACGACAGTGAGGATTTTTCTGCATAGAATTTAGTTTTTACTCAATGACAGTCAACAAAGGCAAAGTAGTGCAAAAGCACTTTAATAAATAAATTGCATATTAATAATAATTTATGACAGACGCGGCATGCCGCGTCTCTACATGATTTTTAATCTACTGAACTTATTGAGAACTGTTTGTAGTTCTACCAATGACACCTGATTTCTACCTTTTGAGAATAATCATTTTACTTCCCACAACAGGGTTACGCGCTATCAGCTTATTTTTGGAATCAGTAATTTCTAGGTGGACAAAATCAAGCTCTTTGGAGCGTTCTAGGATTTCTGCTGCAAGTTTATCTTGGTCCGGATGGGTGAGAGAATACCAATCATCACTAATTTTCAAGCTAAGGGTACTACTAGCAAAGTCAACTCGGACAGCATCAATGGGATTACTAGAAAAAGTTTCAATTTGTGTATCTTCATGCAGACTAGTGATCGCTTCTGTAATTTGATTTTCAATTATCGTGAATAATTTTTGTTCCAGGGTTAATGGTGCAGTAACTTGTTGTTTTTTTATAGTTTGCTTTTCGTCTGAATTGGAGGAAGTTTTTTCTTGTGCTAGAGAAGATGGAGCTTTTGGAGTTTGTAAATTCGTATTTTTTAACTCTGATTCACTTTGTTCTGTTGGAAGTGGAGATTGGGCGATTTGTTGTTCGGGTGGTGCGACCGATGTAACTGATTCTGTTTTTGGAGTTATTTGGGAATCAGAAACTTGTTCTGGGGTCGGAGCAGTTGCGATCGCCTTGGACTTGGGACTAAAAGTATTTACACTTATACCGACAACCAGGAAAGCGATCGCGATAACAATTCCTGTTAAAGCCCGGTCTGACAACTTTGAAGCTATATTTTCTGGTAAGAGGGAACGAATTTTAACTAAAGCACTATTCCAAATCGACTGGAGTTTTTCAAGAACGCTAGGTGTTGGTGACGGATTAATTGTCTGACCCAAAAATGGTTCTCGATCCTCTGAATAATTGTCTTCCAGTTCTGGATTTGATCGTGATTGTGGCGGTTGTGGATTTGGCTTTTCTTGTGACATGGAAGTTTCCTAGAAAACAGCGGATCGAAAAAAAATAAGATAAATTCGGAAGGTGGATCGCATCTTCAGCCATAATTTATCACTTAACTACTTTTGGTCAAGTTGTTGAATTATTAATTATCAGATATGTCATTGAAACGGCGTAGATTTATATCTCTGGGTAGTTTTAGTTTTGTTAATTTTATTAAAGATGGATTTATTAAATCTGGACCTATTAAATTTGGACCAGCTTATCTTGCTGGTAGTATAACTACTTTTAATCCCCCAATTTTTGCTTCAAGTTTACGATCCCAAATTTCCACCAACAAAGAATCGAACAAAAACGATTTACTTTTACGATTCACATCCGTAGCTGATACGGGAACCGGTGGAGATGGTCAGTATTCTGTAGCACAATCTATGATAAATTATCGCCGTCAAAATCCTTACGATCTGGTTATTTTAGCTGGAGATAATATTTATACAAATGGTGAGATTGAAAAGATTAATTCAGTTTTTGAGTGTCCCTATGCTTCCTTACTGAAGCAAGGTGTAAAGTTTTATGCTGTTTTAGGGAACCACGATATCCGAACTGCAAATGGCGAGCCCCAAGTTAAATACTTTGGCTTTAATATGCAAGGAAGATACTACACTTTTCATCGCGGTCCCGTACAATTTTTTGCTTTAGATACTAACCGTAATGCTGATTGGCAAAATCAACTTCTTTGGTTAGAAAAAGAACTGAGTAATAGTAAGGCTATTTGGAAAATTATTTTTGGTCATCATCAAATTTATTCATCTGGTGTTTATGGAGTGAATAAACCTTTCATTGATGTCCTAACTCCACTATTTAAAAAGTATGGCGTTCAACTTTATATTAATGGACACGAGCACAATTATGAGCGTACCCGCCCAATAAACGGTACTACTTATATTGTATGTGGTGGTGGTGCTACTACCCGTCCGGTAGGACGTTCCGAATGGACTGAATATTCTGCAAGTAAATTAAGTTTTGCTGCATACAATGTATATGCAGATCGGATAGAAATTAGCGGAATTGGTACTGACAATGAAGTTTTTGACCGAGGTATCATCTCATTAAAATCAAGTCATTTGCTGGTTAAATCTGGATTAATTTAATCAAATTAATTTCAAGCATGAAAATCAAACATATTAAGATGCACTCTTTTCGGGGAGTTAGCGATATGACGCTAGAATTCCAAGAGTGCGAACCTAACGTGTTTATTGGTATTAATGGCGTTGGTAAATCTAGTATTCTTGATTGCATCGCCATTCTTCTCTCTCGGTATACCAGTCCGGTTCAATACCCCAGCACTTCAGGTAGATTATTCCGAGAACAAGATATCAGAGAAGGATCTCAAGAAACATGTAATGAAATAACAGTTATGACTACGGAAGGTGACGTAACTTGGTCCCTTGGAAAACTCCAAAAAAAACGTAGTAAAAATAGTAGTACCGATTTGACACAATTACGTAAATTAATTGAGTCTACCCAGGATAGTCTGAAGGCTGACCCAAATTTTAATCTAACTGTTGTAGTTCATTACTCTGTAAATCGCGCTGTTGTTGATATTCCTTTGAGAGTTAGGAAAAAGCATTCTGTAGATCGAGTAACAGCTTACGAAGAATCCCTACATGGTACGAAAATAAACTTTAATAACTTCTTTCAGTGGTTCAGAAAATGGGAAGACTTGGAGAATGAAGAGAGAAGAGATGATGCTAATTATACCAATCATCAATTAGAAGTTGTTCGACAGGCTATTTATTCTCTGATTCCAGGATTATCCGATTTGAGAATCCGTCGTTCTCCTTTAAGGATGACAGTGAAGAAGCAGGAGCGAGAACTCAATGTCAGTCAACTTTCCGATGGAGAAAAATGTCTCCTTGCAATGGTGGGGGATTTAGCAAGACGCTTAGCGATCGCAAACCCCGGACTTGAAGAACCTTTAGAAGGCAATGGTATTATTTTAATTGATGAAGTTGAACTACACTTACATCCCCAATGGCAAAGGGAAATTATTCCGGCTTTAAGTAAAACTTTTCCTAATTGTCAGTTTATTGTTACTACCCATTCACCCCAGGTAATTAGCCACGTTAAACCTGAGGGAATTCATATTATTGAAAATACAGCAGAAGGTATCATTGCACTGAAACCAGAAAACTCTTTTGGTAGAGATACCAATTGTATCTTAGAGGACTTAATGGAGGTTCCCGAAAGACCTCAAGAAATCAAAAATAGCTTGCAGCAGCTATTCAAATTTATTGATGAAGGAGATTTGGAAGGTGCAAAACAATTACGTCGGGATTTAGCTCTGCAGATTGGAGAAGATGAACCAGAATTTGTCCGCGCTGATGTTCTAATTCGTCGCAAGGAAATTCTCAACAAATGAAATATATCCACAAGAATCCAGAACCAGGTAGTTTGACTGGCTACAATGACAGACTCAGGAATAAAACGCCGAATTGGAAATCCTTTAATAAATCAGTCAAAACCGATGTGTATCATGCTCTGTTAAAGGAACAAGGTCACATTTGTTGCTACTGCGGGATTCGTATCTTCAGAAAAAATTGTCACATTGAACACTATCGACCCAAAAGCCAATACAAACATTTAACCTTCAGCTATACCAATTTGATAGTTTCTTGTCAGGGAGAAGACGAACAAAGACCAACCAAACCAGTTCATTGCGGTCATAAAAAGGGTGCTTGGTTTGATGAAGATTTAATGATTTCTCCCTTAGATCCAAACTGTCCAGATTATTTTAAATACACTGGTTCTGGGGAAATTTTAGCTGCGGATAATCCCGATAAACTAGATGCTGCTGAAACTACAATCGCAAAACTGGCTTTAAATATCAATAAACTTACAAAGATGCGGAGAAAGGCGATTGATGCAGCATTACAAATAGTTGAAGAATTGGATGACGGAGAAATACATACCCTCGCCCAAGCCTATCAAGAAATGGATTCCGAGGGTCAGTATACACCTTTTTGGGCTGCTGTTGCTTATACATTTAAGCAATATTTTTAGTCCCTCGTATTCACTATTAGTTTAAGAATTTTTACACATAAATTAAACAATTAATACCGTTATAATTTATTCTGGGCTTTATTGTTAGCAGGTATTTACAACTATTTTGCAAGATATATAGATGCGCTTGTACTGTGATTGCTGCAGACAAATAATCGTGTCTGAAAATAATCTTAGATATTTGATAGTTATTAAAATTTGATCGGATTTTTAGTAAAGTATGTGATTATATTAAGCAAAAAAATTAATCTTTTAGAGATATATTTAAATTTAGAATATTTAAATTTCTAAGATTTTGAATTGTATCCACATACAGGTGATTTCGTAAGAATAATGCATCAAAATTAACAGATATACTAATCTGTTAATATAATTACTTATGTCTATTGAAAGATTATTCGGTCAAGAACCTGAAGAAAACGATTTCGGCGGTCAAGACCTTGCAGGTGCAGATTTTCATTATAAGAATCTCCAAGGTGCAAATTTTCAAAATGCAAATCTTGAAGGTGCAAATTTCCAAGATTCAAATCTACAAAAAGCTAATTTTAAAGGAGCTAAACTTCAAAGAGCTAATTTTAAAGATGTAGAACTTCAAGGTGTAAATTTTCAAGACGCGCAGTTACAAAATGCTGATTTTTGTAGAGCAGACTTGCGAGGAAGTAATTTTGAACAAGCTAATCTTCAAAATGCAGATTTACAAGAAGCGCGCCTAGGTGGAGTCAATTTTCAAGGTGCTGATTTAAGAGGTGCTAATCTCAAAGGTAGTCAAATTAGTATCAAGACGAAGTTTGATCGCAAATGGAAACTTGTCTGGGAAATTGTCAACAAAAGTGTTGTAGGTCGAGATTTAAAACAAATTGACTTGGAAGAAGCAAATTTGAGTGAAGCCATACTTGAAAAAGCAGATCTTGAAGGAGCTAAGCTTCAAAAAGTAAATCTTCGAGGAGCTAACCTTAAAGGCTCTAATATTAGGGAAACAAATCTCCAAGGAGCAAATCTAAGTTATGCACATCTTTGGGGGTGCGACCTCCGTTCTAGCAATCTCCAAGGAGCGGATTTAAGCTATGCAAATTTATATGATGCAAATCTACGCATGGCTAATCTTAAAGGAACCAATCTCAAAAATACTGAAATCAGTGATGAAACTCAGTTAGAACCTAAGTGGAAACTAGTTCAAGAATTGGTTAGCCAGATTATTCCCGGTCGTGATGTGAGTGCGATTTTGCAAGAAAAAAAATTAGATTTGCAAGATGCTAATCTCCAAAATGCTTATTTGGAACAAGCTAATCTACGAGAAGCCGATCTCAAAGGCGCAAATCTCCAAGCAGCTAACCTCCAAAAAGCCAACCTTTGGGGAGCAGATTTACAAAATACTAATTTTGCAGAAGCAAATTTACAGCAAGCAGATTTACGAGAAACTAAATTTCTTCCCCAAGCTAATTTCTCCAAAGCGAATCTGCAAAAAGCTACTTTAATCGAAATTACTTTGCAAGCAGCTAATCTTCAAGCAGCGAATTTACAAAACGCCGAACTAAAATCTGCGGATTTGCGAGAAGCTAATCTCCAAGAAGCTAATTTACAAGAAGCACATATCCAAGGAAGCATTTTAGAAAAAGCTAATCTTCAAAAAGCTAACTTAGAAAATGCTTATATTCGCAGAGCATTTCTACAAGAATCTCAACTACAGCAAGCAAACTTAAAAGAAGCTTATCTTTCCAATAGCAATCTCTATAAAGCTCAATTACAAGGTGCAGACTTATACAAAGCTGAATTAGGTAATGCTAATCTTCAAGAAGCTAACCTTGAGGAAGCTAATCTCGAACAAGCGAAACTCAAAGGAGCTAATTTATGGATGGCACATCTTCAGAATGCTAATCTTCAAGCAGCCGAACTGTTAGAAGCAGATTTAAGAGTAGCAGATTTACGTCGTGCGGTCTTGTGTAAAGCCGATCTCCATAAAGCTCACTTACAGGTAGCCGATTTTTATCGAGCAAATTTAGAAGCAACTAAGTTTACAGGAGCTAACTTAGAAAAAGCAATCTTGGAAAAAGCTGTACTGAAAATAGCTGACCTCCGAGGAGCTAATTTTCGAGGTGCTTATCTACGCAAAGCAAATTTACAAGGAGCAAACCTCCGAGATGCTCAGTTTCAGGAAGCTAATTTATCCGCTGCTGAGCTTTATTTTGCAGATCTTTGTGGAACCAATTTTGAGAATACCAATATTGAAATTGCTGATTTTTCTGGTGCAAAAAATCTCAAAGCAGAACAAATCTTTTTCGCGCAAAATTGGGAGAAAGCTAAATGTGACCCAGATTTAGTCGCAAAAGTTGAAATACTGAACTATCAGTATAACGCCTGTATATTACTATTTTTAATTGTTTTACTTTTGATTATCCGCTCACGCGAAAGTGTAAAGTTAGAGCGTTTGATATTTTACATCTTGTCCCACTTTACAGTTGAAATACCCAACGGTTGTGAAGATGACAAGCGCGATCGCTCGTCATCCAAAAAGCAGAAACAGGTAAAAATTACAAAAACCATCAAGATTACTTTTCCCAAAGAGGAATAAGTCATTAGTCGTAGAGACGTAGCAGAGGCTGAGCCGCACCTGCGGTGTTTGCACGCGCTTACAGCGAACATCCGCTAGGATGCGTTCAAACGCCGACGCCGTAGGCTCTGCTACGTCTCTACAGGAGTCACAAATAATAAGTCAAAACTCATTCGCGATGCAATCTAATTCATCCGTTGTAACTGAGCGACTTGAGGATCGATAATTTTTTGACCCAAACCAGAAAACTTAATTGCTACTGATATCTTCTTACCTCCACCAAAAACATGTGTGATTTCACCTATTCCAAAAGCTTTATGTAACACTCTTTCCCCAACCTGCCAATTTTGGTTGCTATCTACTCCATTAACAGCAAATGCAGGACTTTTACTTCTACGTTCCATCCGTCTTCGCGATTGAGTGGTTAATAATTCTTCTGGTAACTCGTCGAAGAATTGCGATCGCATAGCTGGTTCTCTACTACCATAAAGGCGTCGTTCCCGTGCGTGAGATAAAAATAATCTTTCTTGGGCGCGGGTAATTCCTACGTAACAAAGACGACGCTCTTCTTCCAATGCTGCTGGATCGTTCATCGAACGGTAGTTAGGAAATAGTCCCTGTTCTAAACCAACTAAAAATACTACGGGAAATTCCAGTCCTTTTGAAGCATGGAGAGTCATTAATGAAACAGCTTCACTTCCTTCTTTAAGGTTATCTAAATCCGAACTTAAAGCCGTACTTGCAAGAAATGCTTGCAAAGAAACATCATCGCTATCTTCTTCAAATTGCAATGCAGCGTTATAAAGCTCTTGGACGTTCTGTAACCGATCTTCTGCTTCATCAGTACCTTGGGTTTTCAAATCTTTAATGTAGCCAGAACCTTCCAATACTGCTTGTAAAACTTCTGATACTGAAACTGTTTCGATTTGGGTTTGCCAATCGCCAATCATTTTAGCGAATTTATTCACCGATTTTGTCGAACGTCCCGCCAAAGTATTTACCGAGGTTTCATCGCTAAGTATTTCCCAAAGGTTAACACCTAATTCTTGAGCCGCATTCACCAAGTTATCAACTGTAGCTTTACCAATACCACGGCGAGGAGTATTAATAATTCTTAACAAACTGACCGTATCAGCAGGATTAGCTAAAGCCCTTAAATAAGCGAGGACATCTTTAATTTCTTTGCGATCGTAAAACTTTAATCCCCCAACTACAGAATAAGGAATACCTTGACGCACTAAAATATCTTCAAAGGGGCGGGATTGGGCGTTGGTACGGTAGAGAATTGCAAAGCTACCCCAGTTAATATCTGGATTTTCTCGTTCCAAAGTCCGAATTTGATGAATTGCAAACTCTGCTTCAGCAATTTCATCATCGGCTTTGTGAGCATAAATCTGTTCGCCACTACCACGGGTTGCTTTGAGAATTTTATCAATGCGCTGGGTATTGTTTTCAATTAATTCATTGGCAGCTTGAAGAATATTTTCACAGGAACGATAGTTTTCTTCTAATTTCACCATCGTCTGGGTCTCTTCATCTGGTAAACCATCACCGAAATCTTCTTGGAATTCCAGCAAAATTCGGAAATCAGCCATCCGAAATGAATATATGGATTGATCTGCATCTCCGACCACAAATGCAGATCTTTTGTCCCAGTCCCACAAACTCTTATTAGTTTCACCGTTTGTTGCTAACAAACGAATAAGTTCGTATTGAGTGCGGTTGGTATCTTGATATTCATCGACTAAAATATGACGAAACTTATGATGCCAATATTTCAATACCTGTTCATTTTGCTGGAATAGGCGAACGGGAATCAAAATTAGGTCATCAAAATCGAGAGCATTATTTTCCGCTAATCTATCTTGATAGATACCGTAAACCTGAGCAATGGTTCGACCTTTGTAATCTGGTCGCTCTCGTTCTAATTCCTTTGGTGAAAAACCTTGGTTTTTGGCGTTACTAATTGCATAACGAACCGAACGGGGGTTAAATTTTTTATCATCAAGGTTTAGTTGTTTGGTAACAATTTCCTTAACCAAACTTTGAGCATCAGATTCGTCAAAAATGGAAAAATTACGTTTCCACTGACGTCCTTTTTCATCTTGATATTTTTCGATATCGAAACGAAGAATCCGAGACAATAAACTGTGGAAAGTTCCACACCACAAATCTTTAATAGTATTTTTATAAACTTGGGATTTTAATTTAGTTTGCTCATATTCTGGCAGCAGATCAAATTTTGTAGAATGATACTGCATTGCCAGCTGCTCAGAAAATAATTTCTGAATACGCTCTTTCATTTCCCGTGCAGCTTTATTGGTAAAAGTTACCGCTAGGATATTTTCTGGATTTACCTGATGTTTCAAAATTAGATTTGCGATGCGAAACGTTAGCGCTCGGGTTTTACCAGAACCTGCACCAGCAACAACTAATAAGGGACCGCAGTGATGTTCTACTGCACGGCGTTGGGAGGGATTGAGGTGACCGAGGAAGTCAGAGGTGGCGATCATAAGTGGAGCAATTGTAGAATTTTAACTCAAGCAACTGATATGGTATAGCTTTTGTCGTTTAAAGTTAAATATGTTAGTCGTTAAATTGAGAATATCGAAACTTCCTCGGCAAGATTTAATTTTCGATTGACTCTATGAAAAATTAAGTAAAATTTTTCATCAAAAACTCATGAGTTACAGAAATATAGTTATAGAGATATAACTTATAAAAAACAGCAGTAAGTAAATTCCACAGAAAAAGCCTTAATCAACCACGACGGCGAACTCCAGCAAGAATTCCCGAACCAATTGCGAGTAGAACCAAAGCCCAAATAGCTTCTTTTGGAAATGAGAGTATTCCAAATGCTTGCAATAATAGTACTATTGCCAAAATTATCAATAAAATACCAGCAATATATAAAAAAATTGTGACACCAAGGTTGGGAGAACCACTCATAAGTAAAACTCTTCAGTATTTAATCGTTAATTAACAGTTTATTGTAGTTAGCTATTCTGACACAGGATGGGAACACCTGAATCTCTATATAGCTAAAGTTTTAGCTTGTAACAAAATTTCTGTAATTTTTATATACAAACCAATTAAATTTAAACTAGAAAAACCTAATTTTTCATTTGTTGAAAATTTCTGCAACAATTTTAGAGAAAATATCATAAAAATTTATCTTTGCTGCATGAAATTGGGGAACATCCCAAGATGGGGGTTGGGGTAGATCGAGTTGGTCTTCTTGAAGATAAACGTGATAGCGAACTTCAATTTGTAGAGTTTCTACATTTGGTATTTGACTGTAATGTCTGGTGATATATCCACCGTTAAAAACTTGGTTGCGCACAACTTCATAGCCATATCGAGCAAAATTATTTTCTACAGCCCTTATTAATCGCTCCGAACAACTTTGGTTATTAACATTTCCCAGACAAACATCTGCGGTAATCGGTCCAAAAAAGCTGTGTAAATCCAAAAGGTAAACCTTACCAAATTCTTCCAATTTTTGTTCCACAAGCGCTCTTAAGCTTTCATGATAAGAAAGATAATATTTTTTGATACGTTGTTGGATTTGTTCTTTATTTGGTTTTTGCTGGTAAATATCGCGATTAAATGCTGTTTTTTCAGGAATAACTGATGTCCAAAAAGAACCAAAAGTCGGTTCTTTAATCTGACGGTTCAAGTCCACCACATATCGACTATGGGTTGCTTGAATGATTGTCACCCCAAATTTTGGTAAAAAATCGTACATTTTATCGAGATGCCAATCAGTATTTGGTAAAGATTGAAGATGCTCCTCGATAAATTGGGCTGAAATGTCTGGAGGAACAAACATTCCACTATGAGGGATATCGACTATTACAGGTAATTCCTTCTCCTCGGGTTGGTAGATTTTAAATATATTGAACATTGATGGGAAACTAGGGATTAGCATTAGCAAAGCGTGACGCGTTTATAAAGTGAGACACTCTAGTAGTCTTTTTCATTAGTTTTGATGGGTTGGATAAATCTTAGAAAGCTTATTCCTAGCGTCTTCTGTACGAAAACGCCAATCTATACAAATCTTTTTAAGATTGCGATCTGCTTGCAGCAGCGCTTCGCTATCGCACTCCCAGGTGGAAACTTCTTTTTCTAAAGTTTCAACATCTGGAATTCGTCGACTTAAACATTGTCGTACAAGTACAGATAACTCAGATTCAACCATATTTAGCCAGCTACCATGTTTAGGTGTATGGTGAATCTCTAATTTTTTCGCAATTCTTCTGGCTTCAACTGGCTCAAATACTTCATATA
>JGI1201J43222_100307_pt1 | contig 12861 bp, 9 predicted proteins | sample MastesBC008_FD_43222 | JGI IMG/M metagenome (IMG submission 43222) | reverse complement strand
AAGCAATTGGAGCCAGAACCTGGTGACATGATCAAGAACCGGGATGTGGTGTTTGATAAAGCAGAAGAGATGGCTGCTAAGTACAGAGAGCAGATGCTAGCTAAACAACAAGGTTTAACACTTGAAAGCACCGACTCGGCAGAAGCAACTGCAGCAGAAGAACTAGAAGAAGTACCATCAGCAACTGAAGAACCAGAAGTTCCTACAGCAACTGAAGAACCAGAAGTTCCTACAGCAACTGAAGAACCAGAAGTTCCTACAGCAACTGAAGAACCAGAAGTTCCTACAGCAACTGCAGAACCAGAAGTTCCTACAGCAACTGAAGCTGAAGAAGCTAGCGAATCAGCTGAAGAAGCTAGTGAATCAAATGTAGTTGAAACAGTAGTATCAAATGTAGCTGAAACAGTAGCAAACGCTGTTGAAGCAGTAACAGATGCTGTTGAGACGGCAGTAGATGCCATTAGCCCAACAGAAGATTCTGCTGAACCAGTCGCCGAAACAGAGAAAGAGACGGATAAAGAGACAGAAGAAGTTTCATCAGTATCTGAAGCTTAATTAAAAGTAGTCAATTTACAAAAACCTACATATTTGTTGGCAAGAAGTTAGCAAAAAAGTATCTTATTGTAACATTGCTTTGGATGATTAAATACTTGGAAAAGGGGGATTATCCCCCTTTTTTATGTTAGTGGTCTCCTCAAATGGTAAAACTATATTTAATTGCTCTGCTATTTCTTCCATGTGACTACTATTGTTTAACCGATTGTAAATTTCCTTAGCTTCGAAATAATAAGATTTAGCTTCTGGATAATAATTTAACTGGTCACAGGTCGCAGCTAAAAGAAAGCTAGTTCCTGCTTGTGCAAAAGTATTATTTATATCTTGTGCAAAAAATAATGCGGCTTGTAAGGACTTTAGCGCTGAAGAATATTCTTTTTGTTGGTAGTAAGTGCAACCCATATTGAATAGTGTTTTTTGTTGTCCATCTTTAGCTTCTATTTTCTGAAAAATCCGTAGAGCATCTTTATAATATTTCAGTGCTTTGGTATAAATGCTCAGATGTTTATATATGTTAGCAATTCGAAATAATGCTGCAGCTTCTCCAAAAATATTCCCAATAAGGTGGCTAACATCCAATGATTGGATGTTATATTCGATCGCTTTTTCTAAGTCATTGGTTTTATAATATACATCACTTAAGCCTTGCAAGATAGCACTTCTGATTTTCATTTCGCCAATATCGTGAGAAATTTTCAATCCTGACTCGAAAAAATTGGTTGCTTTCTCGTATTCTTCAATTTCCTTGTATGCTTGACCTATGCGGTCAAGACTCATGAGTGAAAGTAATCGATGATTGATGTTTTGAGCAATGAATAAAGATTGATTACATAGTTTGATTGTCTCTTGATATTCACCTAACTGAAAGTAAATACCACCTAGATTTGCAAGAGAATTTGCTTCTGCTTGAATATCTTTAAGTTTGCGAGCAATCAAAAGTGCTTGTTGCTCAAATTCTAATGCTTTTTGGTAGTCACCAATCAGCTGATACAAGTTTCCTAAGGAAGTTAGAGCACTTTGTTGATAATTTAGGTCATTCATCTCACAGCCAATTTCTAGCTGTTTTTGAAGGAAGTCCCGAGCTTGTTCGTATTGTCCTAAATGTCGATATTTATTTTTCTGTTCCCCAATACCTAAAATTTCCATCAACCGATTACTTGCTTGGGAAGCAAGTTGAAGTAATTGAATAAAATACTCAATTACTTTGTTAACTTGATTAAGTCGAGATTTACAATTAGCCATATTGTAAAGCGCAACTTCTTGCCAACATAAGCTATTTACTCCTAGGTGATAAAAGTAACTTTTACTGAAGTCTAAATTTCGTTTGCAATCGGTTTTTACCTTTCAGTAAGAATTTACTTGGGTGAATAAAATATCATTACTATTTTTGAATTATCTTGTTCAGGAATAATCGATTTTTGTACTGATTTTCGGAATATAGATGCGTTTCAAAAAAAATTAAATGTATTAACTCTAGTTAGTTAATTGAGTGTAGCTAGTCGAAAAAAGTAATACTTATAACTTTTACCAAAAATCTATTTTTATTACGAAGAAAATATCTGAAAATACTTTTTATCTCAATATTAGATTTAATTTATTGTCAGATATAAGTTAAAATAATTATTTTTAAATATTTGTAATTATCACTATATGATTCCAAAAAATAGTTTTAATTACTTATGCAATAGATTTATTACCTCAAATTTATTTCAATAATGAAATCAAAAAATGAATTTAAACACGTACGCGATTACTTGATTGATGAATTATCAATTTTATTTACTCTATTTTAACTAACCAAAAGGCATAGTTATGTTATTGGTATGATACATTTATAGACTTATATGGTATCCCATAATAATTATGGTTATTTTGTTAGTTAAAAATTTATATTTGTTTGCGCATAATTACTACTAATATAAAAGTTTTAATAGTAATTTTAATTTGGATTTGATTTGATATTTTATCCCTAATTAGCCATAAATTAATTCTCAAATCTCTGATAAAGAGGTAGGAAATATTTAAATTATCTTGGTATTTAGTAAAGTATTTTCAAATCATATCTATTTCTAACTATATTAAATCGTTCGTGTGAATTGGAAAATTTCAGGATTTATTGTTTGAATATTTAAATTCTAATTTAATATTTTAAGAATAGTAATTAATAATACTATTTTTCTCTATATTCAATATAGTATTAAACTCAAAAATAGAAGAAATATCTAATTATTACAAAGTGACTGTTTTTAACGTTTGTAATGCAAATTAAAAATTACTCTAACAGTTATAAACTAACAAACCCGATTTCGTTAAGAAATCGGGTATTTGAGGGAAATATATTTAATTTAACCTTATATTGAAATTAAAGATTACAGAGGTAATTACCACCATTTCAGTTGTAAATAACCTCTTTCTGGCTGGTTTAATTCTTTTTCTGTTAGCCACTCAACGGATTTATAGGTACCAAATATGTGGTCCCACCAATCTACAGCCAACCCGAAATTATGTTCCCACATCCCATATTTATGATGTACGTAGTGAACTGGCATTTTCATCCAAAAACACTTGGTTGGGTTTTCATGTTGTAGTTGGTGTGCATAGGCTGAAAAAGCAGCATAAGTTAATGCACCTAAAAACCAGCCGGTACCAGCATCTACGGAGTAGAAAAACATCAAACACATAACAATAAAACTACCCCGGATATAATCGCGAAACTCCCATACCACTCCCTGTCCTTCGTTACGACGATGGTGGTCGCGGTGGCGTTCGCCAATCCGACGTGAAACATGCATTAGGCGATGTAGCCAGTATTCTACCAAACTTGCCAAAATAAATGCGATCGCAAAACAAATAATTACTCTGAATGAGCTTAGTAAAAAAGGATTCATATTTTTCCTAACTCTCTGTTTTTCCTGACAATCGTAACAAATGGCAAGAGGTATTAAATTTAAAACTCAAATTTAATACTTTAGTTTGAAACTCAAATTTAAAACTCAATTACTAGTTTGTAGTTGTTTGACGATTTCTTTTAAAATTTCATTTACTGGCTGATGTTTCCAGCCTAATTCTTTTCGTGCCTTTGTTGCATCTACTCGTACGCAACGTTCGTATAAATAATGTATTCTTTCTCGACCAATGGGAGGATTCCAATTAAGTAATTTACCAATAGGGTCAAGTAAATTCGCTGCAAAACGAACTATAGGTTGGGGAACTTCCGTAGGAATATTAATACCAGTTTCTTGGGAAATTATCTCAAACATTTCCCGAGTGGGCAGATCGCCAGCAGAAATGATGTAATGTTCCCCCGATTGACCACGCTCTGCAGCCAAAATCATGGCATTAACTAGATCGTCAACATGGACGATACCAGTCATGCGATCGCCCCCTAACCACAGTTTCAACCAACCTTTTAAAAATAATTTGAATACTGGGCCAAAATGGGGGTCATCTACACCTAAAATACCGGAGGGCATGATGCTAACAATAGGTAAGCCATCAGCAGCAAATTTATCTACCAACTTTTGTGCTTGGAATTTGGTGCGATCATAAGCTGAAGAAAAATTTTCTTGCGTGCGAGAGAAGGTCTCATTGACAACTTTCCCTTGGGTATCACCATAAACACCAATGGTGCTACAGTAAACTATTTTGGAAACACCTGTTTCTTTCGCAATTTCTAAAACAGCTTGGGTACCATCAACATTCACCCGTTCCATTTGTTGCTCGTCCACTAAACCCAGTTCCACGTATGCAGCAGTATGGAAAACTGTATCTACTTCCTGCATTGCTTGGTGCAAAGCATTGCGATCGGTAATATCGCCATATACCAACTGTACTTTAGTATCCTCGAGACGGGCTAAATTACTAGATTTACGGACTAAACCAACAACTTGATCGCCGCGTTTTTGGAGGGCTTTAACTAAATGAGAACCGGTGAAACCATTTGCACCCGTCACCAAAGCTTTCATAAAATCACAATGCTTTAATTAATTACAATACTTTAGTTAAAAGGCTTTAACTACAAAGCTTTAACTACAAAGCTTTAACTACAAAGCTTTCTCATACATTCGATAAGTCTTATAAATTTTACCGCCAGATGCTTCTATCAGTTTGCGCGAAGGTGAATTAGTTTCCCACACCCAACCCAATTCAGCTCTTTTATAAGGCTTACCTTTTTTTATTCCTCCTTGCATGCCGAGGTAAATTAAGGCTAAAGGCACCATTTTACGACGGTATTCAGGTAAAGAAACAATCACAGGTACCACTCCCTGGTCAATCTGGCGACGATACCAGAGGAATTTAATCATTCCCCACCAGTCAAACTTGCCGTTAAGGTGTTTTAAAACAATATTGTAATCGGGTAAACCCATCCAAAAACCAATCATTTCGCCGTTATGTTCCGCAATGGGAAAAACATCAGGATCTGCCATTTGTTGCAATTCCCTGGCTTGTGCCATAAATTCTTCCTGAGTGCGATAAATGTAACTATAGTTTTTGGCAAAAGCTTTACTCATCAGGTTATACATATTCTGGCAATCTTGCTCAAATTCTTCACCCTTAGTGCGGAGGGGGCGAAAAGTAATTCCTGATTTACAAGCAATTCGATAAGCTTTTTCAAATTTTGGATCTAAAGGTTTATCCAAAGGAAAATTATAAATATAGGCATCATTACCTTTTTCCCAACCAGCCTTTTCAATAAACTCAGGATAGTAGGACGGGTTGTAAGGTGTCATAATCATTGGCGGTAAATCAAATCTATCCACCTGAAATAAACACCTATTATGGGTAGATAAATCGATTGGACCCCGCACAGATTCCATATTGTGTTCGCGCAACCATTGACATGCAGCTTCTAATAACGCTTGGGCAACTTCAAAATCTTCAATACATTCGAAGTAACCAAAAATACCAATAGTTTTGCCCTCACTTTCAATCAGCCTATGATTGATCGCAGCAACAATTCTTCCTAAAGGTTTTCCCGTTTCCGAAAGGGCAATAAATTGTTGTAATTCTCCATGTTGTCGAAAGGCATTTTCTGAGGCTAGTTGTTTAGCAATGCTACTCCGGAAAGGCGGAACCCAATTGGCGTCATTTTTATAAACTATATGTGGGACATCCAAAAATATTTCCCGATCTTTGTCACTGCTAACTGCTTTAACCTGAAAATTTCTTGTTTGAGTCAACATATATGAAATTAAGTATTTTGAGTAATTAGGATTAGTCAGGATAAAATTTTTACACTAATTGCACAATACTAATTGGACAATAACTTAAATAATTCATCCCTTAAATAGCCTTAATATACGTAGAAACCTGCAGCACCGATATGACCGTAAAATCACAATAAGCACAAAATCGTAATTAAGATATACCCGTTAGACGGATATTTTTAGTAGCGCGACCCAGAGAATATCAATACTAACCCTGAGAAACGCGCCACTTTGTTACGAAAAGCTGCGTTAAGACCGCACACTAAAGTAAACACTGTTAAGCTAGGGAAAAATCTGGGCGCTTTACGTCTCTACGATTAGGCAAAAGTTCCAATCCTAATTACTGTGAAACCTAGGCTGTAGCAACAGTAGTAGGTTTATACAATTCATCTCGTACTGTCACCATTGCTTCTACCAAACGATCCATATCTTCTTTGGTATGGAGAGCGTTAGCAGTAATCCGGAGACGAGGTTTAGCTATAAACCAAATTGGTGAAACCCAAATACCGTAATTTTCCATCAAACTATTGGCAAAGACCTTTGGATTGAGTTCTGCCGGTAAAACAACAGGAATTACATTTGTTTCGCCAATTGCAGCGAAACCTTCCTCTTCCAGACGGGAGCGCAAATAACGGGTATTAGCCTGTAGTGTTGCTACAAGTTGGGGATTCTGACGCACTTGACGGATACTCTCAAGCGCTGCAGCCGTTGTTGGCGCAGGTAAAGAAATTGTACCGATAGAAGTAGGGCAAACATCCAATAAGTCAATCATTTCACGGGAATGACTACTGATTGCCGCACCCGCAGATGCTGCAAATTTGGAGAATGTGGTCATGATTAAAGGAACCATACCCCGATCCAAAACTTGAGAAGGCGAAATTCCAAAGTGGTCGTATATACCCCCTCCCTTTAAGCCAATTGCACCACTTGCATGGGCTTCATCCATGACTATGACACTACCCGGGTAGTTTTCTAAAACATTAAGCATTTCTGGTAATGGGGCAATATCGCCATCCATTGAGAAAACAGCATCAGAAACTACCAGAATCCGATCGTCAGGCTGAGCATAACGCCGTAATTTACGTGCTAGGTCATTGACATCACAATGACGATATGCTTTTACTCGGACATTGGGGCTATGGCTGAACATCTTTCCGGAACGATTTCCAGCATTGGCGACAGCAGATACTATACAGCCGTGGTTAAGAACATCTGTGAGAATTAAAGTTTCTCTGGTATTACGAAAACCCGGAATGTTAATTGCCAAATGACAAAAGCCATCTATCAAGGCTTGCATTGCCATCCAAGCATTCAGAAACAAATGGGTATGAGGCAGATGTTTAAACTCCGAAATTTCTTCTTCTAGCTGGCGGTGAAGGTCGATGCGACCGCTCAGTACCGAACAAGAACTATTAGATGTCCCGTACTGCAAAATAGCATCAATTGCTGCTTGTTTTACAGATTCTGATTGAACCAAACCCAAAACATCATTTGTGCAAAAGGTTAGAAGTTTGTATCTCTTACCATTTGCTGGATTTTCAATATCAACAATGTTTCCCTGCTTGTGATGACAAATGAACTTATCTGGATAGAGACCGCTTTCATTCAGTCTCTGCATATATTCTTCTACGACTTCCACTGTCTGCTCCTCTCACCTTTTGATGTATTGCCAACTGGTTATTGGTTCATGGAATTGAAAAAAATACCTTCCTCAATTAACCTTAATTAACCTTTGCAGGCCAGGTTGTCAAAATTATTTTTTGGCTAATGCCTTTTTTGGAAGAAATGATTTTTGATAATTTCCATTAGTACTATCCGATAATTGTTTAGATTGTTGCATAAATTTTTCATATTGATTAGACAATCGCCCTTTGTAGAGCAATGATAGGCAGATTAATTTCTACATAGCATCTATGTGAATTTTTTAAGTAAGTACATTGTTCGATTTCAACCATTTCAATATCTAGGTAAACATCTAGGTCAAAAAACTTTTTGGAAGAAAATTTTGATTTAGATGAGAATTGGAATAGGAATTTACAAAATAAACTCCAAATCAGTGGCACAAATTGTCCTTGAATTGGTTGAAATAAACACTGAGGAAGAAGAATTTTCAACAATAACAGAAAGAAAGAATATATTTCTTGTAGTCCCAGAGATAACTTTATCAACAACGGGGACAAGATACCTTCTAAAAAACTGCGATCGTATGGATAGTCCTCTTTAAATGAGATAGTGCCGGTTGTAACTTTCTCCCCACTAAATCTCCGAATGCAGTTGGGATTTACCAAATGACGAACTCGAATTTCACCTTGCTTCAATTCATCACCTTTACGAGAAAAAGCATTATTGAAGTTATGGAGTTTGGTATAGAGTTTACCAATTTGTTTTTCAAAATATGCTTGTAAATCAATAATGCTTTTTTGCCAAATTCGTTTCCAAAGCTGAACAGATATCAACCCATAGAGTTTTAACCCGTTACTCCAAGCCACTGGGAACCAATAATTTGGATCGATGCTTACTTCTCCGATAGGATTTTGAGCAGTCTGGCTTTTCAAGTTTGTAGTCAGTTCCATCCCATCCCACATTTTCTTGAGCGGTAGATACAACACAGAGCTAATCTCAATCCCAGAGTACTCTCCGATAATCTTATAAGAAATTTACAAATTACTAAGGAATTAGGCAAGAATTCATTGTTACACGGAAAGAATCATATAGAGATAATTGTCTTTTGGGTGACCCTGAAGGTTCCCACTATTTGTGGAGAATATCTTAGTTTTGACCTTTTGATAAACTTTCAACCCATTTTAACCACAAATATTTTTTGCTCTTCAAGCTAAAACTTAAGTAATTATAACTAGAATAAAAGCAAAAAAATGTCTCTAAATTAGGTTTAGTCGCTAATTATCAGCCGTTCAAAATATTTGAGACGGTCAATTAACAGTAGATAATTTTGGGGGTGTGTAATACTATCAACCATTTGCAACAAACGCATGGATTAATAACCCAAGTGGAGAAATACTGTCAAGGTTAAATAGTAAAAGGGTTTATAGTCTTATATTGAGGGTTGTGAATCACGGGTAGTTCAGCGCCCATATATCAGTATCCAGATCGATGTTTAGAATTTGAAGCTTTAGAATTTGAAGCTTTAGAATTTGAAGGCTTAGAATTTACTAAGAAAAACAAAATAATCTATGCTATTTAACTACCACGTATTGCGATAAATTTGCCCTGCAAGTATAAGTAAATTGCAGCACACTGCCACAAAGTAGGGCTTCAGCTTATCTTGCCACGGGGCTTTTCTTACCATAAGGTTTAATACTACTGGTTCTTATCTGTCATACAAAAATCTGCTGTGCTGGTAAACTAAATCTCCTGAGAATACGTCTTATCTCAAAAAATCCTTAGTAACTTATAATTACAGTCTATGTTGCCTGTTGGTAAAAAGTTCCGCAAACAAATTCCCACATTATCCGTATTGTTGGCAGCAGGCAGCTTGACTGCGATGACTGGAGGCGTAGTTTCTCCTGTCATGCCAGAAGTAAGGGAACAACTGCAAATAGACCCCCAATGGGCGGGTACGCTAGTGGGAATGCATTGTTTGACCATAGCTCTGTTTAGTCCAATTTCAGGCATTTTAGCTGATAAATTTGGTAAATTGCGGGTGCTTATCCCATCACTAATTTTTTATGCAATATTTGGGATGTCAGGAGCTTGGGCGCAGAATTTTCATTCTTTGTTGGTATCCCGAGCTTTGGTAGGAGCTGCTAGTGGTGGAGTTGCAGCAGCCAGCATTGGAATTATCAGTAGTATGTATGATGGGGAAGCACGGACACAAATTTTGGGTTATGCCACAAGTGCTTTAGCTATTAGTAGTATTATTTTTCCTCTTTTAGGAGGATTAGTTGGTTCGAGTAATTGGCAATATGCATTTTTTATATATGGCTTAGGTTTCCCAGTAGCGTTAAGCGCAGCCCTTGTATTGCGGGAAGAACCTCGTAAATCTTCCATGGTTGATATGAGCCAAAGTAAAAAGTTAATTCAAAGTTTGAAACAGCCTAGTGTTCTAACTTTATTTTTAGCCTTAGGTTTAACATCAGCTATTTTTTACGTGGTAATTGTTTATGCTCCCTTACACTTCAAAGCTGCAATTGGTGCGGGTACAGCTTTCAATGGAGCAATCTTAGCTTCTAGGGCAGTTGGAGCAGCAGTAATATCTGCTACAGGTGCCAGCCGCCTAGCAAAAAAACTAGGAAGTGCTAAAGCCATCGGCTTGGGATTCACCCTCATGGGATTATCATTAATTACAATTCCATTTTTATTGCAATTTTACTTGATTTTACCAACAGCAGTAATATTTGGTATGGGCTTTGGTATTGTTATGCCTAATCTCTACGATGCCCTATCCAAACTCAATTCTAAGGAAGTACGTTCGAGTGTTTTGGCTATTGGTACGGGTGCAAGTAATTTGGGACAATTTCTCTCCCCGCTATTTTTAGGACCTGTTTGGAAATATGGTGGTACAAATGTTTTTTATGTAGGCGCTTTAGTATCTTTAATCACTGCTGTCTTAAGCGTCAAACAAAGTAAAGCATTTCGTTAGTATTAGCAATGGAGTTATCAGTTATCAGTTATCAGTTGACAGTAATGAGTAACTGATAACTGTCAGCGGAACCGTAGGTAGCGTGCGCGGTCTAGCGTAAGCGTACTGTAAGTATTGCGCATGAACTGTAGCCCGTAAGGGCGTGCGTGGCGCAAGCCATAAACTGTTAACTGTTAACTGATGAGAAAAGCTTGCAAAATGACACAGCTATAATACGCACAAAAAAGCCCATAGGACAAAAATAATGAATCATATTAAGCGAAGTCTTGCGATCGCAGGAATCTTAAGTATTCTAAGTGTCTTTCCTAGTGCTGGTTGGGTATATGGAGCACAACCCAGCTTACAAAAGTTCGACTTTCGGAATTATTACCGCCAAGGAGTGGAAAACCTCGAAAGTGGTAATTTCAAAGGTGCAATTGCAAATTTTGATCGGTTAGTACAATTAAATCCCGGGTATTATGAAGGTTTTTGCTTGAGGGGATTAGCAAAATCACAATTGGGAAATTTTCAAGCTGCGATCGCTGACTACAGTCAAGCTTTAAAACTTAATCCCAATCACGCTGATGCTTATAACGGTAGGGGGAATATCTACGCGCAACTGGGTAAAATCGAAAATGCGATCGCTGATTTTCAAAATACTATCAAGGTAGATCCAAAGTCGGTTGACGGTTATTACAATTTAGGTTTGGCATATTTCCACCAAGGAAATCATAAGCAAGCAATATCAAGATTCAGTCAAGCAATCAAAATTGAGCCAGATCTGGCTAATGCATATGGTAATAGGGGGTTAGCAGAATATGCTTTGGGAGATAAGGATAGTGCTGTTGATGATTTACAAATAGCTGCTAATTTATTTCAGCAACAAGGTGATAACGCAGGGTATCAAAAGACAATAGCTTATCTCGAACAAATTCAGTAATAACAAAACCAGTAAATATTATTTGGGGAACAGGGAATAGGAAACCAGGAATATTAAAAAATTTCTGGGCTAAAAATATAGTGCTATATCATTTGTTTGTTCAATAGCTTATGTCCCAGTGAAAATTCCTCAAACAACTGATCGCCTTATCAAATTTGTTTTTATCAAATTGGTTTTAATTGTAGCGATCGCATTTTTCAGTTATTCACAAATTGTTCTCGCTCAACCAACTTACAACCAAGAATTAACGCTCCTTGCTGGTGGAGATGTTGAGTGGTCGCGAATGGCTAGGTGGAACTTATTTCATCGAGATATTATTCGATATCCACTTAAATTTGAATCGAAACAGGAAGAAGCACGTTACCCATTTATCAAAGTTAAATCTTTGCTTGAAAGTGCTGACTTGACCTTTGCGAACTTGGAAAGTCCGCTATCAGATAAAGCTAAGAGAGTAGGTGCTTTTCTTGCTCCAACTTCATTTACTGAAGGGCTGAAGTGGTCGGGAATTGATTTAGTGTCAGTTGCAAATAATCACGCCCTTGACGCTGGGGTTGAGGGTCTTAAAGATACTTTGAACAGTTTGGCGCAAAAGAATTTACCTGCAATTGGAGGAGGTGAAAACCTAGATTTAGCAAGGCGTCCATTTATCTTCAATAAAAATGGCGTGCGGTTAGGTTTTTTGGCTTACACAATGTCAGAAAATTCTGGCGATTCGAGCTACGCTCAACCAAATCGTCCTGGTGTAATGTCAACAGATTTCTCTTTGATTAAGGAAGATATTCAGAAGCTGCGTCAGCAAGTCGATTATGTAATATTGTCGTTTCATTGGGGTCTCAATAATGGAGAAAAACCACCTTTTTGGGTTCGCCATTTAGCCCATAAATCCATTGATGCGGGTGCTGATATTATATTAGGTCATCATCCCCACTACCCCCATGGAATTGAAGTATATAACGGTAAACCTATTATTTATTCTCTAGGTAATTTTATTTTTGGTCATAATCATCCAATTTGGACTGATAACTTTTTGGCTAGGTTAACCCTAACCCCCGAAGAAATCAAAAAAATTGAGATCTTACCTGTCGCTGGAGAGAATCAAGACCTCGCACAACCTTTTCTTCTAGACGGGGAAAGAAGTCGCAAACTTTTAGAGGTAGTAAAACAGCAGACTTCAGATCTCAAAACTAATATGAACATAGTCGGAGACATTGGTGTCATCAATCCTGCAACCGCCCAAATTCCAAAAACCATACTTGATGACATCATTTACGATCTATTGCTACCCAAGCAATTATGGATGCTTTTAGCCGCAATATTGAGTCTTGGAGCGGTTATCTGGTTTGTGATATCAAGATTCATGCGCAGACGCCGCAGACGAAAGCAAAAACGCTTCTCTACTTGATAGGAATAAAAACGTAAACCGACAATTTTTGGTGATTTTAAAATTGGGAATGGTGCGTTACGCTTTGCTAACAGCACCCTACTGGACTGACACAGCTAAAATAGTGCATTAGCAAAATCCAAAAATCATTAATTGAAATAAATTTTAGGACAAATCTATTGCATCATTTTAGGCGTGT
>JGI1201J43222_100305_pt1 | contig 12863 bp, 11 predicted proteins | sample MastesBC008_FD_43222 | JGI IMG/M metagenome (IMG submission 43222) | reverse complement strand
ACTGACTTAAGTAGGTTAGTAAGGTTAGTAAGAAAAATTATAACTTGTTTGTAATAGCGCTTTAGCGCTAAAGCGCTACTACGAGCAAAATACGAGTATTTTATATTTCTTTACATGGTTTACTTTTTTCTTGCCTACTTACTTAGTCTTATATAGTAAGGAATGAGAATTTAATAACCTATTATTCTGAAATTTGGAATGGTGCGTTACGCGATGCTAACAGCACCCTACTTTTGTACTTTATTTAATCCACATTCCTAACTAATTACCTGTACTTGATTTTATACGGTAAAAATTTGATCTTGATTATTGCTAAAAGTACTTGCAGACTCAAAAGAAACCAGTGCTAACAAATCATCTCCTTGGAAAATTTGTGCACCCCTAGCACTATCGACAAAGCGAAGATTGCTTGTACTTTCCACTTGAAAAGTTGTTGCACCTAGTTCAAATCCACCGATGGTGTCGAAACCTTCACCACTATCAAGAATCACAGTTGATTGACCATCACCTAAGGAAATTCGATCTAAACCATTACCGGAATCGATAACATCATTACCACCCCTGGCGAAGATAATATCATCTCCATTACCAGCTAAAATTGTATCAGCTTGCTGACCGCCGAAAATTATATCATTTCCTTCACCAGCAATAATAGTATCTTCACCTCCTCGACCAAAGATGATGTCATTTCCTTCAAAACCAAGGATAAATTCTGCAGCTTTTGTACCAAATAAGGTATCTCTTTCGGGAGTTCCATTAATAACTTCTTTTTCGGTAACCGTAGAAGTTATAGTTGCTGAAGCCGTGTCAACAGAATAATTTTCGTCATCCAGAAGGGTCAAGGTATAAGTCTCATCTCCTTCAACCTGGTTATCTTGACCAGTTGCTACACCAAAATTAGCTTCTGTTGCTCCTGCAGAAATTGTAAATTCAAGAATTGGCGTACCATTTTCTACAACTAATTGGAGATTATCAATATTATTGAAAAGCTCTTGGGGTAAACCCGCATCTGCTGGATCACCATCTGGATCGTCGAACTGCAGTCTCACCGTTAACCCACCGCTTGGTGCTGGTTCGCTAAGCTTAAAATTAAAAATTTGTGGTTCTCCACCTTCAGCAACAACAGTTCGATCTACACTGAAGGAAACAACGGGTAAATTTGTCATAACAAACTAAGACTATTTATTATTTTCAGGGTTGATTGTATAACCCATTCCCTGCCAAAATATATAAACTGCTATAAGCTATACATTTGCTTTATATAAAATTTAAAATCAGTCATTATTTCCATGCGAATTTCTATAATTGGTGGTGTTGGTTCGGGGAAAACAACTTTAGCGAAACAAATTTCCCAAAGTCTGACAATTCCACACATAGAATTAGACTATTTGTGCTGGGAATCCAATTGGGTAAAAGTACCAAAAGAAGTTTTTCGTGAACGCGTTGCAGATTCTTTAACGGAAGAAAGCTGGGTTGTTGATGGTCAATACAGTAAAGTGAGAGATATTATTTGGAGTCGGGCTGATACTGTAGTGTGGTTGGACTATTCTTTGGTAACAGTTATGAGTCGAATTACCAAAAGATCCCTTACTCGAATAATTACCAAGCAAGAAGTCTGCAATGGTAACTATGAAACCTGGAGAAAGTTGTTCAGCAATAAGTCAATCATTTTACACTCTTTTAAGAGTTATCACAAACGGCGTAAAAAGTATCCAGTTTTATTCCAGAAACCCGAACACAGTCATTTACATATAGTTCGCTTGCGCTCGCCAAAGGCTACACAAGATTGGTTGCTAAATTTAGTGTAAGTTACTTAAATTAATAACAAAAGTCAATGTTTATACTTTTTTCTGCAAGTATCTCATAAATTAGATACCTTTTTCTAGTAATTTCACACTGGCATAAATAGAATTTAAATGTGGTGTTGGAGTACCAGTCAATTTTCCTAATTCAATTACTGCTCCTAATAAAGCATCTATTTCTGTTGGACGACCCGCTTCTATATCTTGAAGCATAGATGTTTTATGAGCGCCGACTGATGATGCTCCTTCAATTCTTTGTTCTAGAGAAATACTAAATTTTACTCCTAATTTTTCAGCGATCGCCTGCCCTTCGAGCATCATATTCCGGGCTAGTTCTCTGGTCAATGAATATTTACAAATATCTTCTAAAGTTGCTCTTGTAATTGCACTGATGGGATTAAAAGCTAAATTTCCCCAAAGTTTAAGCCATAACTCATTACGGATTTGGTTGCGGACTGGGGCTTTCAGACCTGCTTGACGTAGAACTTGAGCTAATTTTTTGATGCGATCGCTTTTGCTTCCATCCAATTCACCGAGGGTAAAGCGATCACCCTCAATATGCTTAACTACTCCAGGAGCGATTAATTCTGTTGCGGGGTAAACTATGCAACTAATTACTCGGTCAATGGGAATATTTGCTTCTACGATTCCATCGGGATCTACTGCTAGAATTTTGCGGTTTTCGTATTGGGTACCGCTTTTGCGAAAATACCACCAGGGAATACCATTTTGTGCTGTAACTACCATAGTTTCCGAATCACATAAAGCTGGTAGAGAAGGTGCTAATTTAGGTACGCTCTGAGCTTTGACCGTGACAAAAATTGCATCCTGCGGTCCAACAGTATCAACATCAGCAGCTGCAACAAAATTATGGGTGGTTTCTTTGACACCATTTTCTTCTAGTTGTAGTCCTTGGGTTTGTAGCGCTTCAAGTTGTTTCCCCCGAGCTATTAAAGTAACTTTTACATCTGACGGTGGTAATTTAGCTAATTTCGCTCCTAAATAACTACCAATTGCACCAGCACCAAAAATGCAAATCTTCATGCGATCGCTCCTCATATTTACCAATTTCCTTTAATATTGCTACATTTTGTTTATAGAAGGGAACGGGGAACAGGGAACGGGGAACAAATTCAAAAAATTGATATGTAGCAGTGTTTTTTTGACATTGGTATTACATAAATTGTTAATTTGGATTCCCCTAACCCCCTTGGAAAGGGGGAAAAGTTCAAGCTATAAAAACAGTAATTTTGAATTATGTCCTACGGACACGCTATGCTAATGACTTTTTACTTTTTACTTTTCTGCGGTAATTTTGAGTAATTCAGCCATTTTCAGTCGCTGAGGTTTTCCTGTCGCACCTCGGGGTAGGGATTCCAAAAAGTGAAACTTGCGGGGAACTTTGAAATCTGCAAGATACTGCAAGCAATATTTTCTTAATTCTTTTTCATCAATGTTTTCTTTTAAAACAACTGCTGCGTGAACATCTTCACCCAGGGTTTTATGAGGTGCTGCAAAACTGAGAACTTCCTCCACTGCGGGATGACGCAAAATTACATTATCTACCTCTAAAGGAGAAATCTTTTCCCCACCACGATTAATTAATTCTTTTAAACGTCCCGTCAGGGATAAATAACCCGACTCGTCAATTACCCCTTGGTCCCCAGTGCGAAACCAACCATTAGTAAATGCTTTAGCGTTAGCTTCAGGATTATTTTCGTAACCATCAACTACATTCGGAGCTTTCACCACAACTTCCCCTAACTCACCTTGGGGAAGAAGATTTCCTGCTTCGTCCATAATATTGATTTCGACCCCAAAACCATAACCAACGGTTCCAGGTTTATGTTCTGCGGGGGGTAAAGGATTGGAAGTCATTTGGTGTGATGCTTCAGTCATACTGTACGCTTCCAATACCGGAGCATTGAAAGTTGTTTCTAGTTTTTCTAAGACTACAGTGGGTAAAGAAGAACTACTTGAGCGCAGGAATCTCAACTTACTTTTGGCGATCGCTTCTGGATTGCGACTGGCTCTAGCTAGTAACATTTGATGCATAGTTGGTACGGCTGAATACCATGTCGGCTGAAATTCTGCAAACCACTTCCAAAATTCTAAGGCGTTGAAACCACCAACCGGAACGATCACCGTTCCCCCAGAAGATAGGGTTGAAAGCATGGAAGCAACTAAACCATGGACATGAAATAAAGGCATTACGCATAATGCCCGGTCTTCTGCTGTTAAATTATAAGTACCGATGATATTTCCTGCAGAAGCGGCTAAATTTCGGTGTTTGATGGGAACTCGCTTCGGTCTGCTAGTCGTACCACTAGTGTGCAAAATCATGGCGATATCTTCTGATTGAGCTAACTCAGTCGATCGCTCATCTTTTTTTGTATCACCTTGCAGATGAAAAGATAATCCCTCAGGTTGCAACTTTGCTTGAATTAGCAACATATTATCTGTGAGAGCTGCTTTCGCTGCAGGGATACCCTCATCTAAAATAATTAATGCACTAGCATTGAGATCCTCATAATAAAAGGCAAACTCAGCCTGAGAATATTTGGGATTGAGAGGAGCAGCAGTACCGCACATCGCTGTAGCTAAAAAAGTTACAACCATTTCTGGTCCATTAGTCATAGCAATCGCAATGCGATCGCCGCAACCAATTCCGAATTTATTAAGTTGGGCTGCAAGATCGATAATTTGCTGTTTTAGTTGTTTGTATTTTAAAGTCGGTCGTTCTGGAGCAACTAAAGCAGGATGTTCGTCATCTCCGATTAAGAGATCCAATAAAGTTTTATTCTTGCGATCGCTTGAAATCATTATTTGTTCTGAAAAGACACTTATAAATCAAAAATAAATAAACCAAAAATAAATAAATAAAAAATAAAATTATCGTAGGCTGTGTTAGCCGTGTATAGAGAATATTTTCTTTTTAGGTCACCTTTGCGATCGCGCCGTAACGCACCGCCATAAGATTTATTTGCACATCAAATCGGATTATAGTAGGTCAATTACTATTAAACATCTAATTCCTTGATAATCCTACAGGGATTTCCCGCAGCAAACACATTATCTGGTATATCTCTGGTAACCACACTACCCGCACCAATGGTTGTATTTGACCCTATTGATATTCCTTGACAAATAATTGCTCCTCCACCAATCCAAACATTATCACCAATCTTAATCGGTGCAGCCATTTCTCGACCGGATAATCTCTCCTGAGGAGATAAAGGATGATACGCTGTATAAATTTGGACTTTTGGTCCTAGTAAAACGTTATTGCCTAAATGTACTGTATTGCAATCAAGGATTACGCAATCATAGTTAACGTAAAGATTATCACCAGCAAAAATATGACAACCATAATCACAGTAGAAGGGAGGACGAATTTCACAGTTAGAACCGATCGCACCAAATAATTTAGAAATGATTTCCTGGCGTTTTTGTATTTCTTGTGGTGAGGAAAAGTTAAAACTATGAAGTAGCTGACGTGCTTCCATATGCATCTTGCTCAGTTGTGCATCAGTCGCAAGATATGGCTCATCAGCGAGCATTTTTTCCCTTTCTGTTTTTGGTTTTTGGTTCATAAACAAATGTAATTTTTCATTATTTACTTACAAGGGCGCACATCGCTAGCGCCCCTACTGTTATCTTATTGAGCCGACACACCACCATCTACCGGGAGTGTGTGTCCTGTGACGAAGGAAGCTGAATCTGAACTTAGCCAAAGAACTGCATTGGCAATTTCTTCGGGTTGACCAATTCGACCCATTGGCACAAATCCTGAATAGGAATGGGGATTCCCTCCGGTACCGACTTCGAGTAAGGGTGTTTCAATCGGTCCTGGTCCGACTGCATTGATACGAATTCCTTGCTGGGCATATTCAAGAGCTGCTGCTTTTGTCATGCCTGTAACAGCATGCTTAGTAGCAGTATAAACAGACCAGGTGGGATAACCATTCAAACCAAAGATAGAACTGTTGTTGACAATCGCTCCACCGCCGTTCTGCAGCATTTGGGCAATTTCATACTTCATGGACAACCAGACCCCTTTTACATTCACATCCAGTAGATCGGTTACATCTTTTTCTGACTGTTGTGCCAGTGGTAAGTGCGAACCATCAATTCCAGCATTATTGAAGGCAATATCTAAACGTCCAAACTCTTTGACAGTAAGGTTAACGAGAGCTTCGACATCTTCAGATTGGGTAACATCAGTTTTCACAAAGATTGCTTTACCGCCATTTGAGCGGATAAATTGGGCTACTTCTTCCCCTTTCTCGACATTACGGTTAGCAATAACTACACCAGCACCAGCTTTGCCAAAGGCGATTGCTGTTGCCCGACCAATACCAGAACCACCACCTGTAATAATTGCAACTTTACCATTGAGTTCCATAGAAATATTCTCCCTAATTTGAGTAGAATTTAAGTCAAAAATATTTATTCAAATCGTTCATTGCCTCAAGCCGCACCTGATGTCGAAATATCGTCGAATCGTTTCTTGCCATACATAAACTGAGAACGCTCGCCCAAATCCTCTCCTGCTTTCCACAAATGCATTCCCAATCTCAGTTGGTCATTTTCCCACTCATCTAAGGCTTTCTTGACATCGTGATTCTGGGTTACTAAAGCATCGGCAAGAGCGATGGCATTTGCAGCAGCTTTTGAGACACCTGCTGCTGTGTGGGGACGGGGAATAAAGGCTGCATCCCCAACTAGAATAGTGGAATTAAATGCCATTTGCGGTACACCCAAATCTAAAATGGCTTGGACAAATGGTTCTTTGGTAGCAGCAACGAGCCGTTGAAAGGGTGGTGCAAGGACTCGATCTGCATACGATCGCATCTGCTCCTCAATCTGTGAAGCAATCTTTCCAGGTGGAATGGAATAGTCACGACGTTTACCATCTCTATCGGTGAGAATGGACGTTAATTCCGTCGCCTCGTCGTAATTGACATACCAGACCCAGTTAAAGCGACGCTCTCCCGGTACAAAGGACTCATCCTCTCCTGGAACTACGTATTGGAGAATATGGGAGTTGGGAAATTGGTAAAAGACGAAGCGTTCTGTAAATATAGCAGCCGTCTTTTTGTCAAGTTCTCTTTCGTTAACCAATCCGCGATAGGCAACATAGCCTGCATAGTGAGGTTCATAACTGGGGAGAAGTAGTTGTCGGACGGTAGAATTTGCACCATCAGCGCCAATTAATAAATCTCCTGTATCAGAAGTGCCGTCGGCAAAAATAGCTGTAACCTGTTCATCATCCTGCCTTAGAGCTTTCAGAGTTTTTCCTTGGTGGTAGCACTCTGCAGGAAAATGTCGCCCCATGGTGCCATATAAGAAGTTCCAGGATGTTAAAGTCTGACGCATCGGCATAACAGTAGCAATACTGCCATCTTGTTTCAAATAAAATCGCTCGCGCGCCACTACACCAAGGGGTGCTTCATAAGCAACACCTGCCCGCTCAAATGCTTCCACGATCTCTGGTTGGAGTACTATTCCACCACCGCGACTATCAAGATTATGAGGCGATCGCTCGTAAATATTCACCTCCCAACCAATCGATCGCAACAAGATTCCTGTAAATAACCCGCCCAATGATCCGCCGATGACAATAGCACGTTTACCTGTTTTATTCATCATTAAACCTCTGTTAACTCATGCACAGCTTTTTGCAGCGTAGTTAAGAACACCTCAACAGGTTGGGCTCCAGATAAAATTTCTTCGCCAATGCAGATACTAGGAACGCCACGAATACCCCTTGAGACTGCTTGACGCTCTAACTCACGTACTTCTTGACTACCTGCATTACTATGGAGAAATTGCTTAACAATGTCTCTGTCAATACCGATGTCTCCCGCCAAATTGGTTAAGGTATCAATGTTACTAATATTTTGTCCTTCCGTGAAATATGCCGTCAATATACCTTCAGCCATTTCAGTAGCTTTACCCTGTTGTGCTGCAAACCAGGTGAGGCGATGTGCTTTGTGTGTATTGGGTGTAACCTCCATCAAGTCATAACGAAACTTAATGTCATCCTCTTGTGTTGCTAAGATGGTTTTCGCATCTAACTGTTGGGAATATTCCCAGCTACCAAATTTTTGACTGCGGTAAGTTTTGCGTTCCATGCCCATTTCCGGCATATCAGGATTTAACTCAAAGGGATACCAAATGCGCTGGATATTGACTGAAGTATTTAGTTGAGCAATTGCTTTGTTGAGTCGCTTTTCTGCTACCAAACACCAAGGACAAATAAAATCCGAAGTGATTTCAATCGTTAAGGTCATGTTTGTCTCCTTTTCTTGGTGACATCTTTAACCTTAACCTCATTCATTTAAGATGTTAATATAGCTTTTGCACCAAATACTTTTGCGTAAAACGCAAAAATTGATAATGGATCAATTTGCTGCGATGCAAGCCTTTATGAAGGTAGTTGACACGGGTAGTTTTTCTGAAGCTTCTCGGCGATTGGGGGTTGCTGTTTCTTCTGTTACTCGTCAGGTAAATGCCCTTGAAGCAATGCTGCATACCCAATTGCTCAATCGTTCTACCCGTAGCATTACCCTAACCCCACAAGGTCGAAAATACTATGACAAAGTGGTGCAAATCCTTCAAGACGTGGAAGCGGCTAATCTTTCAGTGGCAGAAGATTCGGAAGTTCCACGGGGCTTACTGCGGGTAAGTCTTCCCGTTGCTTTTGGACGACTTTACATTGCACCGTTGATTCGAGATTTTTTAGTGAAATATCCCGAGATGCAATTGGATTTAACCTTGAGTGATGCACTCGCTAATCCAGTGGAACAGGAACTAGATTTAGTCATCCGTTTTGGTAACCTCCACCGTTCCGGTGCTAATTGGATTGTCCGCAAATTTGCATCTTATACGCGCTGTGTTTGTGGCAGTCCAGCTTATTTTCAGCAGCATAGAAAACCAGAACATCCCGACGATTTAACTCACCATAATTGCTTGTGTTTTAGCTACTCCGCAGGGTATGAAATTTGGCGTTTTAAGCGAGAAAAAGAAGTGTGTGAGGTTAAGGTCAAAGGCTCGCTCATTGCCAATAATTCTGAAGTTCTCCTAAAAGCCTGCTTAGATGGTCTAGGATTGATTCTCATGCCCACTTGGTTAGTTGGAGAAGACATCCGTGCAGGTAGGCTTTGTGTTGTGCTGCCTGATTTTCAGTTCCATCCCCACACGGATATGGATACAGGGGTTTACGCGCTTTATCTGCCGAATCGCCGACATGCGCTTCGAGTTCAAACGTTTGTTGATTTTCTCACTCAACAGCTAAGGGTTAATTAACGGGCAAAAATTTCATTAGACGTCTCCGAAAAAGAATATAAAAGCCTTGTGTAGTCAGGGGTGATATCTCATTTCTGGAGATGTCTATTATTTACTTAAAGGGCGCATAACATCATGTCCGGTAAAACACTTGCGATAAGGTTCGTAGTAGCGCTTGAGCGCCAATATCTTTACTATGGCGCTCAAGCGCTACTACAAACAAATTTTTTCATAAGTAATTAAGCAGACATAATATAATGTGTAACGCCCCTACTGTTGAATATAGCTAGTAGCTATTTTTTGGAAATCCTTTTTCCTGGAAATTTCTGAAACCTCAAAAACCTTTTTCTTTATTACTTAGCTTCTAAATATTGTTGAAAAAACTGAGTTGTTTCAGTCCAAGCTTTCTGTGCAGCTTCGGCAACGTAATTTTTTCCGCTAGGATTAGCAAAGGCATGTCCAGCATTTTCATAAATTTGAATATCTGCTTGTTTACCCAATTCCTTGAGGGTCTTTTCAAATTTACGTACAGTACTAACTGGAATCGAAGCATCTTCAGCCCCAAAAATTCCTAAAATTGGCATTTGCAATGTTTTCAGTTGCTCCGGTGTTGCATCGCCAATTTGTCCACCATAATAAATCACCGTAGCATCTATATCCTTTGGTAATAAAATTGCAGTCTGTAAAGACCAACTACCACCAAAACACCAACCAATTACCCCAACTTTAGAAGCTTTGTTTTGATTGACTAAATACTCATAAGCTTGCTTGAGATTATCTTTAGCTGGGTCGGGATTTTTTGATACTGCTTGGAGTAACTTGAGAGCTTCTTGTGGAGATTCAGTTACTTTACCGTTGTATAAATCTACAGCTAAAACTTGATAACCTTCACCCGCTAATCGTCGCGTTACAGATTCAATATTTTCGTTTAGTCCCCACCATTCATGAATTGTAATAATTCCTGGTAAGGGTTTAGTTGTGGATTTTGGTTGAGCGAAGTAACCTGTGATTTTTTCGCCATTCACAGTAGCATAATTAACTTTTTCGGCTGTAACTTCAACTTTGGGTTTTGCTAAAGCAATTTCTGTTGCTACCGGTTGGTCGTTGTGATGTGCGATCGCGAGGGATTGGCTTGTATCCTGGCTAAAATTAAAGTTATGCAACCCGAGGTTAAATAGTAAAGTTGCAATTAAAAGTACAGAATAAATAATTATCCACCTGTAGTTTTTTTTATTCATAACCGAATTTGACCATGGAAATAACGCTTTGAATATAGCCAAAATGTAGCATGAAGGCGATCGATCTGTAATTGAATCAATTTACTCAATCTTCACTACAATTGAATAAACTATAAAAACGCCAAATCCCTTCACAAATAAGCATTTCTTGAAAATAAACTAAGCTAGATGCTATAAAAAACCTGTTCCATCTACCTTATTCCACCATATTTTAAAAATTTATGTCCCAAGAATTATTACAAGAGTTTAGGTCAGCATATGCAAACCTGGAATTGTTTCCATTGCTGAATCAAAAGGAAATGGAACGCTTTAAGGTCGAATATCAGGAAGATACTATTGATGAACTACAACAATTAGTTGAAGATGACCCAGAAAGTGATGGGAAGATTGTTTTCACTGGACACCGGGGATGTGGTAAGTCTACCTTACTTGCAGGACTAAGACAAAAATTAGAAAAAGATTACTTTGTTGTTTTCTTTTCTATTGCTGATGCGATTGAAATGTCTGCAGTGAATCATGTCAATATTTTAATGGCGATCGCGATTAATTTAATGTCTGAGGCTGAAGCTAAAAAAGTTTCCATCAACCCCACCATCAAAAAGGGAGTTGAAAATTGGTTTACAAGTCGTACTCGGGTCATAGAAAAGAATGCTCAAGGTGAGGTTGAGGTTGGATTTGATATTTTCAGTGTCCTCAAAGCTAAGTTAAAAACTGATGCGACAGTACGAGATGAGATAAAAAAGGAGTTTGAACGTAAAATTTCCGATTTAGTCGCCCAAATCAATTTAATTGCAGCCGAAATTCAGGGAACTATTAAGAAACCAATTTTAGTAATTATTGATGATTTAGATAAATTAGATTTAGCACGGGTAAATGAAATCTATCGCGATAATATTAAGGCTTTATTATTACCTAATTTATCTATAATTTATACTATTCCCATTGCGATTATTCGCGATACTTTTCTGCAAAGTTTGATTGATACAGAAACCGATGGTCAAAGAGTAGTAATGCCGGTTGTAAAGATTTTTTCTAAGGGTGATAGTCGTTTAGAAAATGCCCATCCTCGAGCTAAAGCAAAGACGATTTTATGTGATATTTTAACAAAAAGAATACCTCCAGAACTAATTGAACCTGAAACTATTGACAAAATAGTGATTCAAAGTGGTGGTGTATTACGGGAAATGATTCGGATTGCTCGTGAATGCTGTCGTATTTGTTTGCGAAATATCCGCCGCAATCCCACAGAAAAAATTATCATTGATGAAAAAGTTTTTATTCAAGCAATCAATAAACTGCGGAATGATTTTACAATTAGTTTAGGGAAAGTTGAATTAGAGATTTTACAAACAACATATCAAGACTTTATACCAGATGATCCCAAACAACAGGAATTCTTAGATTTACTACATGGTTTGTTTGTATTGGAATATCGTAATTATGATACTTGGTATGATATTCATCCAATTCTGGTTGAAACTCTGAAAAATAAAGGCTTGATTGGATGAGTAATTAGTAATGAGTAATTAGTAATGAGTAATGAGTAATGAGTTGTAGAGACGCGTTAGCGAAGCGTGACCGCTAGGTTAACATGTCGCGTCTGTATGGGAGTAATAAGTAATGGGTAATGAGTAATAGATAATGAGCATAATTGGTTGGGATGAAGCAAATCAAGACGCCTATGATGATTTAATTGTTTCTATTGAAGCAGGAGTAGGAAAATTAAGTTTACTCATTGCTGTCTGTGATGATAGTAGTTTTCGCCAGCAGATTATTACTCAATATGAAAATGAATTAAAGTCTGATTTTGCAACTTATCAAGTTACATTAGCACGGGAAGAACCAAGCTTAAAACGTGCAATTAATCAATTAGTTTCAAGAGAAGAGCATTTACAAAAACATCAACCCGCAGTTATTACAGTTACGGGGACAGAACAACTATTTTTCCTCAAATTTAATGCAGAACAATCAGAGCAAGATAAATTTTTTGGTTATTTGCAATGGACAAGGGAAGGAATGCGCGAATTTCCCTTTGCAATTATTATTTGGGTGACTAATAACTTACTACAAAATATTCAAAAGAAAGCACCTGATTTTTGGAGTTGGCGTGCAGGTGTATTTCGTTTCAATTGTACAACTAAAAATACGGTAGCACCACGAGATTTAGAACCATTTCGTAGTTTTATTCGCGATCGCCGTTTGGAAACAGCTGATGATGATAATGAGTATTTTTTACCTTTAGAGGATTTACAAAGATTAATTCGAGAAATTGAAAGTCAACCTGAAACAAATGAAACAACCTTAGCTAGTTTATATGCTCAGTTAGGTAAAATTTACAATCGCAGGTTGGATAGTGGTGAATTTGAGAGTTATCAAAAAGAGTTAGACTTAGCAATTAAATATTTCCAGAAAGCGATTAAATTACAAGAAAAACTTGGTTTAGAGTTAGAACTAGCAAGTAGCTTAAACAATTTAGCAGGACTATATGAGTTCCAAGGGAAGTACGAGCAAGCAGAACCCCTTTATATTCAAG
>JGI1201J43222_100303_pt1 | contig 12905 bp, 9 predicted proteins | sample MastesBC008_FD_43222 | JGI IMG/M metagenome (IMG submission 43222) | reverse complement strand
GCTACTTACCACCTTATTCACCAGATTTAAACCGGATTGAAAAATGCTGGTCATGGCTAAAAAGTCGAATTCGCAAACAACTCGAGAATTTTGGAACACTGCGAGAAGCCATGGAGCATGTCTTGACTTTAGCGTCCTAGCTAACCTGGCGGTTGCTATAATATCTGATTTTTCTTCAAAATCATTTAGGATTACTATAGTCAGCGAGGAACGTAGCCAAAATGGTTTTAGAATTTCTAATTCTTCACAAGAAGGTGTAGTGTTAGTGCAAATATACATTTTATGTAACAGCTTAAAGTTTTATCGGAGAATAATCAGATTAGATTGTAACTATTTTGACCATTATTTTCTTTAGTAGTGCAATAAAGGGACGTTTAGAAATTACTGGTATTATTTTTTGTAAATCACTCAAACCCAAGCACTTCACCAAAAGCTAACAAGAACCTTATTATTTTGTGATTTGGGGAACATGGGAAGTAGTAGCCCGGAAAAAGGATTGTTTTTCAAATCCTAAAGCCTTGGCGATAAGAGAGTTAGGGAATCCCTGAATTTTCTGATTATAGTTTTGCACGCTTCGGTTGTAGCGCATTCGTTCTACGGCTAAGCGATTTTCTGTACCTGCTAGCTCGTACTGAAGATTGACGAACAATTGAGAAGATTGTAATTGTGGATTGGTAGAAACCAAATTACGAAAACGTCCAATGGCTTGATTGACTTGTACCATGGCGGTAGCTTTTTCTGAGGAAGTAACTGCCTGCAAATAAGCCTCGCGGGATTGAACCAGTAGAGATATTAGTTCTTTTTCATGTTGTGCATAGGTTTGGGTTACGCTGACGAGATTGGGAATCAGATCTGTGCGCCGTTGTAGTTGATTTTCCACTTGCGCCCAAGCTGCTTCAGTTTTTAAGGCTGCACCAGAGAGAGAATTGTAAGTCCAGACGTTCCACAGCGCGATCGCCACTAGTAAAACTGCACTAATCTTCAGCAGCATTTGGCGATGTTTGATTGCTTGTCTGTGCTGCTCTATCTTGTGCTGATGCTGCGCCCGAATATCTTTAATTGCTTGCTCGATAAACCGAGCAGGAATTCCCGCTTCTGTTGCTGCTTCTACCAATTCTGAATCGGAATAGCTTTTTTCTTGTTCAGCATAATACCGAGAGGCTAACTCTAAAACCTCTGGAGCAATATCAGAAGGAATACGAATCTCTTGGTTAATCATGGCTAAATAGAACTAATCTTAAGACACTGACTCATACAAATAGCTTCAAGGCGATTACCAATCACCACCAGCACCACCACCGCCACTGCTACCACCCCCGAATCCACCGCCACTGCTACCACTCCAAGAACTGTTACCAGGAGGTAAGCGAGGAATCGTTTCTTTACCCTGTCGAGAATAGTTACAACAGTGGCACTTGTCAGTTATCAGGCTTTGTCCTGAACTGTAATGCGTAGCCTGCTCGAGAATCTTCTTGGTCCAAGTAACTGTCAATTCATTACATTTAGGACATTGCTTAAATTGAGGTGAGGAAGAAACATAGGTAATAAAATGGAATCTCTCATCATCTTGGCTACATTTGGGACATCTCCAGCCCTGAAATCTAAGACTACCAAGGTCTTGCGCTATTTTCTCTGGTTGACTTAGCATTGACTGAACTTTGGCGTTGTCTACTTTTTTCATCTTCTGCTGACAATCAGCACAGAAAAAAATTCGACTACCACCACTTAGACGAGAACGTCCAATCGGTTTAATCCTAACTCTACGACTCATCAGGATAACGGCAGTTCCGATCGCAAGTGCTAAGATACCTCCAGCTAGTAAAAACCCAGTAGCAGGAATATTTTGACTAGGTTTATCGCTGACGGAGGATGTTCGATCACTTCCTAAAGCAATAACCAGTGCTTTTGTTCCAGCTAAAGTACCCCCATCAAAGTCACCTTGTTTAAATTGTGGTTTGATCTTCGTGTCGATAATTTTCCCTACTTTGGCATCGGGTAAAATCCCTTCCACGCCATAGCCAGTTTCAATTTCTACTCGGCGATCGCCTACTGAAATTAAAAACAGCACTCCGTTATCCTGTTCTTTTTTGCCAATTCCCCAATAATTAAATAACTCTGTTGTAAATTCCTTAGGTGAGGCAGCAGGAGCAGTTTCTGCCACTGTTACCACTGCTATTTCTGTGCCATTTTTCGCCTCTAATTCCTCAATCATCTGATTCAATTGGGCTTCTGTGGAATCTGTAAGAATCTCTGCCATATCTGTTACCCAAGCGCCATACACTTCTTGCCTGGGATTAGGAACTTCTTGAACAGTCAAAGCCTCACTTTTAAGGGGGAAAAGGAAAACAGCAAGACACAACGAACTAGCCAAAAGAGTGCTTTCGAGTTTTTTTAGTAAATTGATTTTCATGGTTTCAGTCTCCAGTCTGAAACTGCAAGTTCCGCTTGAACAAAGGTTCATACAGACAGGAAGTAGGAAGAAGGACTTCCCCCCTCATTTCTTAGACCTTACGAAGAAAAAACTTTAGGGGCTGTTAAAGACCCTCTTATTTATATTTTCGCTTTAGTTCCAGAAGCAGTAAGAAAAAACACACAAAAATAAACCACTGAGGAAATGTACGATTAAAAGTCTATTTGCTCATAACTTTAGTGTAATAAAAAATACTTATGCCTAAATTTATCTAGATATTACGTAAAAAGGTAATTATCTCACTCTTGTATTTAAAGTTACCATAATACCAAAGGTAATAAATTGATTTAATAAAGTTATAAATAAGTAATTAGAGAAAATGAATAATATTGGTATCACAAGAAAGTAAAGGAAATATCACATCTTCAATTAAGTAATGGTGACAATTTGACAAACAGAAAGTCAATCGACACCCCTATTGCCTATCATCGAACATTATTGAGTGTGATGGGGATTTCAATTATAAATTCTGTTCCATACCCAGATTCAGATTTTACCTCAATCTTACCCCGATGTTTTTTAATAATTTGATAACTAATGGTTAATCCTAACCCCGTTCCTTGATTGACGGGCTTAGTTGTAAAGAAAGGATCGAAGATTTTGCCCTTAATTTCTGCATTCATTCCGCAGCCATTGTCTTGGATTCTTATATTTACTTTTTGATCGTCAGTTTTTATAGTTTTAATTATAATTATTTTTTCAGTTTGTTCTGGATTGTCTAATAAAACATCAATGGCATTGCTAATAATATTCATAAATACTTGATTGAGTTTTGCTGGATAGCATTCAATTAAAGGTAAATCTCCATATTCTTTAATAATTTTAATTCCAGATTTGAGACGGGGACTCAAAATTAAAAGTGTACTTTCAATGCCATCATCAATACTCACAAGTTTCTTGTCAGCTTCATCTAATCGAGAAAAATTACGCAAAGACTTAACAATATCGCGAATGCGTTCGGTTCCCAATTTCATTGAAGAAACTATTTTAGATAAATCCTCAATAATAAAATCAAAGTTAATGTTTTCAGCCTCTTCTTGAATTACAGGGGTTGGCTGTGGATATTCTTGTTGATAGAGTTTGATTAAATTTAATATAGATTCAACATGGTTATGTAAGTGATTTAAATTCCCATGAATAAAATTCACAGGGTTATTAACTTCATGTGCTACTCCTGCAACCATCCGTTTCAAACTTGACATTTTCTCGGTTTGAATTAGTTGGACTTGGAGTTGGGCTGTAGCGGCTGCTTGATTAAGTGCTTTAAAGTTATTGTATGCCCTGGAGTGGTAGCGGATACGGGCAATTAACTCAACTGCATCGGGTAACTTAATTAGGTAGTCATTTGCTCCGTCGGTGAATGTTCGCGCTTTTAGTTTTGCTTCTTCTTTGTTGGATAACATAATTATGGGAACATCACAAGTGGCAGGATGAGAGCGAAACCAACGCAGCAGCATCAATCCATCTACTTCTGGCATTACCATATCGAGAAGGATGACTGTGGGAGCAAGTGCGATCGCCCTCTGAATTGCTTGGGTAGGATCGCTGATGTAGTTAAAAGCAATATCTGTTTCGGTTTCTAGAATGCGACGGACTGCTTCGCCAATGAATGGTTGATCGTCAATCAGCACAACTGTGACTAGATTTGTGTGAGAAGTTTCTATAATGGGGTTTTCTAATGGTTTTTTTTGCAGGGATTGTGAGTCAATACTATGATTTGAGACAGTCACTTCTGCCGGATGGGAGACTGCTTTTGATTGGAACATGATCAAGCATCTCCTAATATTGATTTGGGATATTTTTTGAATGAGCAAGTATTTGGTACGAGCTTCTAGAGTTAGGGATTGCATGTCATTGGATTGTTTATCTGCTATTGGTTAAGGGGTAAATTGGGAATGTCTGATAATTTGAGAGGCGATGGCCTCAATAGATAGAACCTCCACAGCGGCTTCTAACTCAACTGCTGCTTTGGGCATACCATAAACAATGGAAGTCTCCTGATTTTGAGCAATTGTATGCCAACCTCTTGAGCGCATTTGCTTTAAGCCTGCGGCTCCATCTCGCCCCATACCTGTAAGTAGCACCCCAACCCCTTCTCCCCACCAATAGCTAGCCAAGCTTTGAAAGAAAACATCAATGGATGGACGGTAGACACAATCAAGTGGTTGGTTCTCATAAGCCAGACTCAAGTCAGGACAGATTACCAGATGATGATTTGTGCCTGCAACCAGAACCTTACCAGGCTCTAACAAACAGCCTGGTGTGGCAAGCTGCACGGGTATGGAAACTTGCTGGTTTAACCAATTAGCAAAGCCAAGAGCAAACTCCGCATCAATATGCTGGATAATCACCACAGCAGCATTAGCATCTCTGGGAAATTGGGAGAGAATAGTTGTCAACGCCTGGGGACCGCCAGTAGAAGCTCCGATGGCGATTAGTGGTGGAAGTCGTTTCCCTTGGTGAGAATTTGCAGGTGGTGTGGTGAGTTGCGAACGCTGGCGAGATGATTTACCAATCAGCCTGGCAATGGTAGCAATTTTATTTAGCAACCCCGTACTACCATCCTTCTGTTGACCGGACAATATTGGGGTATTTACGGCATCCAAAGCTCCATAACCCATTGCTTCAAAAACCTTGGCTGCGTATTTATTAATGCTAGCAGTAACCATGAGAATGGCACAGGGAGACTGTTTCATGATTTGCCGAGTAGCTTCAACTCCGTCCATTCTCGGCATCACCACATCCATCAAAATCAAGTCAGGAGTATCCAAAGCACAGTTGCTTACTGCTTCCACACCATCGTAGGCAACCCACGATAACTCACAGTCTGATATATTTACTACGATGCGCCTCAGAACTTCTACTACCATGAAGGTATCGTTAACAATGGCAATTCTCACAGTTTACGCCTCGCCAACTAGGTCAATTACGGCTTCCATGAGGGTGTCATCATGAAAGCTACTTTTAGTTAGGTAGTAATCAGCACCCACTTTTAGTCCTTGTAAGCGGTCTTCTTCACGGTCTTTGTAGGAAACAATAATCACGGGTATATGCTTTAATTCGCTATGGGTTTTAATATAGCTGGTCAGTTGAAAACCATTCATGCGGGGCATATCAATATCTGTAATTACCAAGTTGTAATTACCACTACGGACTGCATTCCAGCCATCTATGCCGTTTACCGCCACATCTACTTGATAGCCATTATTTTCCAAGAGTTTGCGCTCCATTTCGCGTACGGTAATGGAGTCATCGACTACTAGGACATGCTTGTATGTTTTGTTAGCATTCTGCTGGGTAGACTGATTTAGTTGACTAATTTGCCCGCTCGCCAGCACCTTAGCAATAGAACGCACGAGATCCTCCACATCTACAATTATTACTGGAGACCCATCTTCCAGGAGAGCAGCAGCACTAATGTTAGGTACTTTCCCCAGACGGGGATCTAATGGTCTGACAACTAAACTGTACTCACCAAGAAATCTATCTACTATCAACCCATAATGGCTGGAGTGATTATTCATCTCAACCCGGAAATTTGGGTTTGCTTCCTGAAGCTGAGTATTCCTCCTAGCTTGGGAATGACTGCTAGAGCGATCGCTGATGACGATGACTGGTAGTAATTCCGAATTTTCGGCAGGTGACGGTAAATCCAATACTTGATGCCCTGATATTAATAAGACTGGACAATCATCCAGTATAAAAAAATGCTGATTTTCTGATAACAAGATATCGGACTTAGACAGCATTACCACCCTTTCAATCCGCGATATAGCAAAAGCATAGGGTTCTCCGGAAATTTCCACCAGCAAGGTTCTAATTACGGATAAAGTTAGGGGTAATTGCAAGGAAAATGTGATTCCATGTTCGGGTTTAGAAACTGCCCGCAGACTACCGCCAATCTCTCGCAGAGTATTGTAAGCTACATCTAATCCCACCCCACGACCGGAGATTTCCGTAACAGTTGTCGCTGTTGAAAATCCGGGCAAAAAGAGAAACTGCATCAACTCTGCTTCCGTGAGATGAGTAGCCATTTTTTTATTGGTTAGTTGTTTTCTTACAACTTCTTGACGCAAAAACTCTAAATCTATGCCTCTACCATCATCTGTAACGGTAATCAACAACATTCCAGCGTGATGGGTAACTTCCAGGGAAATATTTCCGGCTTCCGGTTTCCCTACAGCTAGACGTTCCTGGGGAGATTCTATTCCATGATCTATGGCATTTCGCAAAATATGGGTAAGGGGAGCCTTCAGCCGTTCTAAGATATCTCGGTCTATCAGAGTGGACTTACCCACAATTTCTAAATTCACCCGTTTACCCAATTGTCTGGCTAAATCCCGCACCAAACGGGGAAATTCCAAGCCAGCATCAGTAAAGGGACGCATATGAGTAGTGATCGCTTGTCGATACAAACGTTCAGCCAAGTTAGCACAACGCTGGGAAAAAATTTCCAGTTCGTTATGGCGATCACTCAATATCTGGCGACATTCATTAGCTGTTTGATGAGCCACACTTAACTGTTCCTGAATCTGCTGATCCAAGTGGCTGTTCCTCAGCAAATCCTGTAAATTCTCTAACAGACTGAATAAATCCGTCTGACGGTGTTTTAATTCCAGCAAAGAATCAGCAAATGGTTCTAACCATTTTGCCTCTACTAAAGACTCCCCCGCTAAACCCATCAAGCGATTGAGATTATCAGCACCAACTCGGACTACGCGGTTTTGGGTGATAGTTGGTTGTTCTGGAGGTGGGGATTGGGAGAGTGGGGGAATGGGAAATTCTAATTTTTTTTGTCCCCGTGTCCACACATCCTCATTTCCTACTTCTTCATTCCCCAAATTGGAGGGCATCTGCGTTTTAACGCGGCAAGGCGAACTCATCCGCGCGTTCTCAGCAATCGCTTTCACCAAGGATGTGATTCTCTCATCTTCAGCAAATTGTACTTCCGGTTGATTCACACAATCATCCGCAATTTGCAAGAGTATATCTACTGCTTGCAATAACACATCAACATGAGCCGCATTTAAGGTAATTGTTCCCTCCTGAACTGCAACGAAGTAGTCTTCCATGACGTGAGCGAGGGAAACAGCAGCATCCACTTGGACAATTTTTGCAGCTCCCTTAATAGAATGGGCTGCTCGCATCAAAGCCGTCAATTCTTCAGTTGGTTCGGGTTTATTTTCCAGTGCCAACAGATTATTATTCAACAGGGCAACTTGGGTTTTTACTTCCATGTTGAATAATTCCAGCAAGGAGAGATTAGTTAAATTTGTCTCTGAACTCATGGCAATACCTTTTTCGCCAGGGTTGTAAATAATAGTTCATCATCCAAATAGCTCACAATGCGCGAATGCCAGTGGAAGAATCCCTTGCTATAAGTTTGGTTTGCTCGCGCCATGTTTTTGGGAGGATCTCGTAATTCATTGTGATGAAATCGTTGTATTCCGTAAATTTCATCCACCGCAAACACCCAAGTGTTACCAGTATTTTCCATCACTAGCATCCGTGGATACACCACTGCATTGATTGATTGAGGAGTAATATCAGTAACTTGGAGATTTAATAGGTGGCTTAACGAGATACACAAATGCAATTCCCCTCGGATATTCACCAATCCCCGCAGGATTTGATTGCTGCGATGGGGTATGGTATGAACTACACTGGGCGGAGTTGTTTCTTGGAAAACCTGAACGGCAAGTGCCAGCCATTCCTGTTGCAAACGAAAAATCATCACCGTCAGGGTTTCGGTAGTAGGTAAGGTGTTGGAGTCGATATGCTTCCCTACCCCCGTTTGGGCAAATAATTCCGTCCACTCATGGCGATAATTTTCAAAAGGGGAACGCTCTAGTAAATCCCGTCCCGCACTAGAGTGTACGGGGCAATTCCGACAGTGGATATGTGTAGATAATTCCGGACAAGAGTGATCGCCCGTAACGCCAATTACGTTCCAGCAATGTTCAATATTTGATGGGGCATTGATGGTGCTCATATTTACAAATCACGAATCAAAAATTACGCTATCCCTGGTGAAATTGTTTGATTACTTTCAGTGTAATGGGGTGTAAAATCTTCTGTCTTCAACTTAAAGCGGGAAATTTCTTGGCTCAGTCCTTGGGAGACTTGATTCAGTTGGGCGATGGCATGATTAATATCCCGTAGGGAATCTGCTGTTTGCATCGAGGTATTGCTTAGTTGGCTCATTGCTTCACTAATTTGCTGCGCTCCCTGGGACTGGGTTTCCATACCTTGGTTAACCTCTTCAAATCGCGGTGTTAACTGTTGTACCTGTTCGATAATTTGTGTGGTTTGAGTACTGATGCGGGCAACATCTTCCACACTCTGTCCCACCTCGGTAGCAAATTTATCCATCTCCATTACTCCTGTGGACACTGAAGACTGCATCTGCTTGACCATTTGCTCAATATCTAGAGTGGCAACTGCGGTTTGGTCTGCCAGTCGGCGAATTTCTCGAGCAACCACAGCAAATCCCAAGCCATATTCTCCGGCTTTTTCTGCTTCAATAGCGGCATTTAAAGATAGCAAATTGGTTTGGTCTGCCACCTTAGTAATGGTGACAACAATATTATTAATATTGTTTGCTTTTTCGCTAATAACCCCCAGTCTGGCAGCAATGGAGTTGGTAGCTTCTGTCAGCTGCTGCATGGTTGTTTCCATCTGCAATAAGTCTTTTTGGTTCTCAGTAGCTGCTTTTGCCGTCATTTGGGACATTTCTGCGACTTCCTCCATTGTTTTTACCAGTTGTGTGGAGGTGGCAGAGATTTCCTTGGCAGCAGCAGCAACTTCGTTAGTGGCAGCTACTTGTTCGGTGATGGTTGCTTCTAATTGTTTACCAGAAGCCGCTATCTGGGTGCTAGAAGAGGTGACTTGAATACCTGACCGTTGTACCTTGTAAATGAGCATGTTTAGACTGTGGCTCATATTTTTGAGTGCAGTCATGAACTTACCAATCACATCATTTGAGTAGACATCCAACTTATTTGTTAAATCACCCGCAGCAATTTTCTCTGTAAAATTAAACGCGCTTTGTAAGGAAAGATTTAAAGAGTGGTTGAGTACAACAATAATCAAAAATGATACGATAATTGCAACAATAATTATGCACACAAGACTTGCCCAATAAATAAAGTTGGCAACATTTTGGATTTGTTCGGCTTTCTTTTTTCGCTGCTCTAGTAATTGTTTTTCTATTTGCAGCATTTCATCAATTCTTTGCCTGATTTCATTCATAATATTTTTGCCTTTATCAGAAAGTATTAAAGACAAAGTTTCTTGTTCTTTTCCTGCTTTTTTCAAAGCGATTGTTTCTGCTAGTTCCTCAAATTTTTTATCGGCAAGGGCTTCTATCTTACTCAGTCTATTTACTTGTTCGGGATTATCACTGATTTTTTCTTTAGATGTTTTGATAACTTCCGAAATGTCTTCTTTCGCCTGAATATAAGGTTCTAAATATCTTTCTCTATTTGTAATTATAAATCCCCTTTGACCTGTTTCTGCATCAATCAAAATCTTTTTTATACTTATTAAACTTGCTGTAACATTATTAGTATGTATAATCCAATCATTGGCTTTTGAGAGAGAATCATTCAGTGACTTAGATACAAAATTGGTAATTCCTGTGAGGACAATAATTATTCCAAAACCACCCAGGACTAGCTGGTTAATTTTTGTTGTTTGCGTTCCTTGTTTCATATGCTTATTCTAGTGTTTAAATTTATTTTGTAAGACTTATATTTTATTTTTTAATATGTAGTATCTAGACATACCTAAAGTGATGGAATAGATTTGATTGTGGTGCGGGTTAGAAGCCCATCCCACAAGAATTTCACACATTTTTTAGCTGTGCGACAACAGTGGGGTGTATTAGCGATAGCGTCAGGAACCAAACTCTGACGAATGATGCCTAATGTATATTTATAATTCCCAAAAAAATGAATAATATCTACAATTTTATTTGACCTCACGGGGTAACAAGCACCCCGTGAGGTATTTGACTTTATCTAAAGTTAACTAATTTAACGTGAGTTTGATGGTAATCGAAGCCTGAAAAGTTTGATGCATAGGTATTTGAAAAGCAAGAACACTTTACTTAACCTCTCACCTTTTCTTCAGGAGTCGCCGTATTCGCTGCCAGAGCAAAGTTGCACTTCCCACATCCCCCTGATTTTCTCTCAGTAATGCTAGATGTGTTAGTGCTTCTTCACAATTAGGTTGCAGGTAAATTGCTTTTTGTAAAGACTGTGCTGCTTGCTCATTGTTACCCATGCCTTGCTGTACCTCACCAAGTAGAACATATGCCTCAGCACTGACGGGATTTTGGCTAATATAGTCATTGCATAGTTGTGCTGCCTCATGCAAATGACCTTGATTTGCTAAAGTTTTGCTTGTTTCGAGCAAGTTAGCCTGAGAATTTGCTGATGGCTTTTCAGTATTTTTAGTGATAATGTCTTGTTTTTTATACTGTGTTACTTGTAAAAAAGGAGTTTTGTTTGTAGTTCGTTTTCCTGGGTGAGTTGAGGTGGGTTTTTTCGTAGTTTTTGCGTGATCGCTCCTTTGTACTCTAGACTTACGATAGGCAAAGACTCTGGGATGACGAACTGGGATAAACCGAGTATTGAGAAACAACCCAGTTTCAGCATGGCTCAGAAATAGCAAGCCATCTTTGGTAAGCAATCTTTCCAGAATTCGCATTGTACGTTTCTTGGTGGCGGCATCGAAGTAGATCAACAAGTTGCGACAAAAGATGACATCATAGGGCGATACGCCAACCAAAAAATAAGGATCTGCTAAGTTCCCATGCATAAAATTAACCATGCCCCTCACCTGTTGGCATAGTTGATATCCTGCCTCTGTTCCTTGAAAATAGCGCTCTTGAAAGGAGGGAGGATTACCACGAAATGAGTAATTGTGATAAATGCCCCGTTGGGCAGCTAATAAGTTGTTTTTACTAATATCAACGGCATCAATATGAATGTTTGCAGCAGCTAATCCTGCCTCTAAAAGAGCAATCACAATCGAATAGGGTTCTTCTCCTGTAGAACAGGGAATACTGAGAACCCGCAATACGCCCTGAGATTGAGTTGGCAACCACTCAGATATTACGTAACCCTTGAGAAAATTAAACGATTCTCGCTCTCGAAAAAACCAGGTTTCTGGAACAATCACACCTTCAACTAGTGCCTCCCATTCCTGGTTAGATTCCTGCAACCTCTGTAAATAACTTTCTATCTCTAGAATTCCACAATCTGCCATCCGTTGAGCGATCGCTCTTGCAACTATGCCAGAATTAATTGAATTTACATCTAAACCTATCTTGCTTTTCAGTAAAACTTCGATGAGAGATTGTGTCATTTACATTTAAAAGTTTTTATTTAGCTTGGGGTAAAAAATGCATTCGCTCAACTTTTGACAACAAACAATCTAAATCTATACACTGAATCGTATCTTGGTCGTCTACAATCATCTTACCCAAGTAGGCAGCTGCATCTATCTGGATATTTGGATCGATCAATTCAGCGTCAGACTTGCGTAAAGTTTCTACAACCCGTTCTGCCATCAAACCAAAAACATGGGAAGTTGCTGATTCTGAAGAATTGTCACCTTCATCATTGTTGTAATTAGTTAGGATAATGCGAGTACTCAAATGTTCACAGCAGGGTTTACCCCGTATTAACTGGCATAAGTCAATAACTGGAACTATTCGTCCCCGGTAGTTAAAAACACCAGCAATGTATTCAGGTGTGTGGGGAAGGGTTTCTAAGATAACGAGGGGAAGCACTTCTACAACTTGCTGGCTTTCTAAGGCATAACGTTTATCATCGATATTTAGTAATAAAAATAACATTTGCTGTCCTCCATGAATATCCACATCTGTTACTAGTTCAACCAGAATTCGGGTTAAGACAAAAGCTAAAAACCTTATTCTTTGAAAAACAAAGCCGTCCACTACGGACGGCTTTTTTAGTGAACGCAGGAAACTCGAGGTAATTGGATTCTGCAAGATTATAGGTACTTACGATATGTCTTAAACTTTGTAATTATATCTGGATTAGAGTTGTGCTTCTACTTTCACTCTAACCACACCTCCGTTATATGTTCCAGTAGCAATAGCATTTGTGAGATCGAATGTAAAGTCAGCACCACCAACTAAAGGTTGAATTGCTGTTGGAGATCCACTAGGTTCAGTAGGTGTAACAGCAGTAGGGAAAAACCTGGACAAAACTGCCAGCCCTTGCCACGAGCGGGGTCGGGTTAGTTTGTACTATTAGATTACTCATGCTACAGCCCCCGCAGAATGACGCGCGGCTAGCGCCACGAACGTGGCAGCCCCAACCAACAATTTATCGGCTAAAACATATAACTGATAAGGGCTGGCAGTTTTGTCTATATTTTATGTAGCAGTAATTAGTGCAGT
>JGI1201J43222_100304_pt1 | contig 12926 bp, 7 predicted proteins | sample MastesBC008_FD_43222 | JGI IMG/M metagenome (IMG submission 43222) | reverse complement strand
GATTAATGTTAATTGCAATTTTGGGTTGGTAGTGGCAACATAGACCAAGTGGGAAGCGTTTCAATCCCTAATAGGGATTAATGTTAATTGCAATTTCGCGATCGCATGCAATTAAATAAGAAATATTCTGTTTCAATCCCTAATAGGGATTAATGTTAATTGCAATTCGCTCAAAATAGAAGCCTTGCTATATGCAGTTTTCAAGGTACATTTGCGCCAATCAAATATAAAATACTGTTTCAGCCGATTGCTTGTCAAGTACGACCTCCAGAAAAATCGCTACAACCTTTACAAATAAAAGCTTTCGAGCGTTGCGCCAACCTCAAACCAAGCAAAAATAGCTCAAAGCCATACAGAGCAAGCGTTTCAGCCACTAAATTTAGCAACTCATTTTCAACACCCACAGGTTGGCGCAAAAATCGTAAATTTCAGATAACAAGATTATATTTTTTTCGGTGCGTTACGGCTAACGCCTAACACACCCTACTCTAGCAAATTGAATATTTAATTTTAGAAATTCTAATTTTGGAAATCCTAATTTTGGAAGTCCATAAAAATTTGTAACTGGAACTACTCGCTTGCTGACTGATAAACCTTCCTCAGTTCCTCTAGCGAATCTACAGTTTCTATCGCTTCTAAAACAGCAGATAACTTTTCAACGTCCTGAATTGACTCGATTTCCGGTAACAAACTTTGACCCGATTCTCCAAATTTAAGTTTTAATCCTAAAGCAATTCCTTTGATTAATCCTTTTTCAATCCCTTTCTCAATCCCTTTCTCAATTCCTTTTTCAATTCCTTTCTCAATTCCAAGTCGCTCAAAGCTGGTAACGTAACGCATTTTTCTTTCCACCTCTAACTGTTCCACTTCGTACTGAAATTCTCGTTCTAACTCAGATGGTAACGTCAACATCCAATCGATAAAAGCCAGTAAATTAATTACCTCTTCCCGTCGAAAACCCTGTTCGTACAACTTTCTGACCAAAGCTAACTTTTGCTCTTTGCGTTTCAAGCGGTCGCTACGAGTTTCTAAAGCAACTAGATGAGCCATGACTACTGTTGCGAAAGGGTTACGACTTACTTCCAAATCAGCTTGTCTGTGTTTATATTCTAACAATTTAACAATTGGAAACTGAAAATCAACTCGACAACCAAACAAATCATAGCCAAATTGCTTTGGTCGCCAGTTAATACCTTCATCTCCCAAAACAGCGATCGATGCTACCGGGCGATTATACCTATCAAATATGCGGTAGTTATAACTGTACATCCGTTTGGCAAAATCAGATTCTTCCTGTGCTTGGACTTCCAGATGTATCAATATCCAAGATTCTTCTCCACCAACGCGATAAATTTTTACCAACTTATCAACCAGTCGTTTTCCTAACTCCGCATCTCGAATAACTTGCTGTAGTTCTTGGTCTAAAAATTCTGGTTCTCGCGACCAATCAATTTCCCTATGTGCCTCAGGGAAGAAGAATAACATGAATTCTTCAAAATATAGTTGTAAAATTTCTTTCCAAGGCGAGTCAAATTCAGTTTGAGGATTGGTCATTCAAATCGATTTTTATAGTTTTTTCCAGTTGATTATCCCAGACAGATACAATGACTCAAATAGTTTCACATATATATTTTCAAAGTCACTTTTGTTGCTTGTCAGACTTAGTCACACTATTTTCTGATTTAGATAAGTTTTTTCTAATATTTCTTCTACATCTGTAAAATTGAAGTACATGGAACAAAGTGTGCTATTTTTCTTTTCTATAACGATTAATTCTTCTCTATTTCTTCTCGATTATCCAATAATTTAAAGATAGATTAGATTTTTTCCAGTTATTTAGGGTATCTAAGAAAGATAAAAGGGATTAACTTAACCCTTTTACTTTCTTCTTTTACTTTACTGTTGTTTTCAAAGTTAACTCCTATCAAAGTCAAACTATGAGCAAATCGCAGTAAGATTGGAACCAAATCTCTAGTAAACTAAAGCTTAAATAAAAAGACCGACCATTCTAAATAGTTAAAAAGCTTAATCTGCAAACTTTTTGTTGTGCTAACGCCCCACTGCGTTAACGTCCGTAAGGACGCGGTCTGTTATGTCCTACGGACACGCTATGCTAATGACTTTTTGACTTTTAACTTTTAACTTCCGCATAGCGGTAATCTTCCTTGATTTGAAAAGTAATATTTAGTTCAGAAACGGGCGATGTAACAATGCGAATTCTATTACTTGAAGATGACGAAGTTTTAGCGGATGTGTTGTTAAAGTCTTTAACTCACCATAAATATGTTGTAGACGCAGTTTATGATGGGCAAAGTGGTTTAGAGTATGCCCAAGCTGGAAACTACGAACTGATATTGATGGATGTGGGATTACCCTCACTTGATGGTATTACCCTATGTCAGCAGTTGCGATCTGAAAGTTGTTCCGTACCCATTCTTTTGATGACCGCAAAACATGCGATCGCAGATAGAATTCGTGGTTTGGATGCAGGTGCTGATGATTACTTAACCAAACCTTTCGAATTAAGCGAGCTTCACGCTAGAATCAGGGCTTTGTTAAGACGAGGAGAGGTCACACCCAGTTCGGTTTTAGAAATCGGAGAACTATGTTTAGATCCTAATAGTTGCCAAGTCACATATGCTGGTAAGCTTGTAAGATTAACACCCAAGGAATACAACTTATTAGAATTATTTTTACGCAATCCATCTCGGGTTTATAGCCGCTCCCAGATAGTAGAGCACCTTTGGACTTTTGACGACCCCCCTTTGGAAGATAGCGTAAAAGCACATATTAAAGGTTTGCGCCAAAAGTTAAAAAAATCAGGTGCTAAAAATTGGATTGAAAATATTTATGGTCTGGGATATAGACTTAACCCAGACATTGTTTCGTCACCTACTTCCCCAGAAATTAGCTCTCAAGAAATTAACTCTCAAGAAACTAGCTCTCAAAAAACTAGCCCCACAATAACTAACTCTCAAGTCAATACTTCCGAAGCAATAAATTCTCAGGTCAATAACTTCCAAATCGATACTTCCAAAACAACAAACTTTGAAAACTCTCAAACCGTTGCTTTTCCCCAACAGGATTCTCGATCTTTAGAAGACAAAACCTTAGAAGCAAAATATCAAGGGGCTGTAGAAAATATGTGGGAGCAATACCAAGGTTTAATGGTTAAGAGACTCTCAGTATTGCAAACAGCAGCAACAGCAATTGAAGAAGAAAACCTTTCAGAGGATTTACGACAATCAGCAAAACGAGAAGCTCATAAACTCGCAGGAGTTTTGGGTATGTTTGAGCGATTTGATGGAAGTAAGTTAGCTAAAGAAATTGAGCTACTTTTGCTCGAACAAAATTCCCCAACTCAACATACGCTACCATCCTTGATACGAGAATTAGGGGAAATTTTGGCTTTATCTGAATCAACAGCTACCAGTTCAGAACTTAAAAGCTCGAAAAATCATAGTTTCAGAGATAATAACTCAACAAATATTAGCTCAACAAATAATAGCTCAACCAATAAGAGTTCCAAGACTACAGATTCAAAGCTTTCTGAAACTAATTTATCTTTTACTTCTTCCGCAAGCGAGCAAGCACGTTTGCTTCTCATCGATCCAGATGTGCAACTCGGCTCTCAACTCATACAATTAGCTCATTCCACTGGTACAAGTTGTTACCATTTTAAAGATATTCAAGTTGCAAATGAATGGTTAAAAACTTATTCCCCAGAATTGGTTGTATTAACCATAGATACGGTAAATCAGTGGCGTGAAAGCTTAGCATTAATCGGAGCTTTAGCAAAGCGCACTCCCTCCGTATCGACAATAGTCATCAGTGCAATTGATAGCTTAGAAAACCGAGTGAGCGTTGCTCAAGCTGGCGGATGTGGTTTTTTAGTTAAACCAACAGAAGCAAATCAAATTTGGGAAGTTGCGTATCAATTATTATCTAGTAATCATTCTTCCACAATTAAAATTTTAGTTGTAGATGACGATCCTATATTTTTATCAACCGTAAAATCCCTCTTGGAACCTTGGGGAATGGAAATTGCAGGATTGGAAAATCCCCAAAACTTTTGGAACACCCTTGAGTATATATCTCCCGATTTACTGATTTTAGATGTAGAAATGCCAGAAGTTGGAGGTATAGAGCTTTGTCAAGCAGTACGCACAGATCCGCATTGGCAAGGATTACCTGTTTTATTTCTTACTTCTCATTCAGAGCCGGAAACAGTTCGTCAAGTATTTGCTGCAGGGGCTGATGATTTTATTAATAAGCCAGTTATAGGACCAGAACTCTTAACTAGAATTAATAATCGTTTAGAAAGAAGTCGGTTATTACAAACTCTTTCCACTAAAGATCCCCAAACAGGCATTAGTAATTATACTGAATCAACTCAAGAATTAAATCACTTATTTGCAAGATTTACCCACAATGGAAATAGCATGTGTCTGGCAATGTTGAGTATCGCCGAGCTAAATCGACTAAATTTTCAATACGGTCACCCTATTAGCAGTCAAGTATTACAAAAATGGGGACGCCTAATTAAATCAGTTTTTCGCAGCCGAGAAGTTTTAGGATACTGGGGTAATGGAGAATTTATAGTTGGGATGCCAGGGTTAAATAAAATACAAGCTACAGAAAGACTTGGCGAAATCCTTGCTGTGCTGCGACAACAGATATTTACATCACCAGATGGAAATAGATTTCAAGTTCCGTGTAATTGGTCGGTTGCGGAATATCCCAGAGATGGTCACACGATACACTCACTGTATCAAACTCTCAAGCGATCAATTTAAATTCAAGATATTTAGGTTCAAAATATTTAGGTTCAAGATACTTAAATTAACACCTTAAAACTTTAAGATTAATTTTATACATTTTATTAAGTATGAATGATGAACAAAAAAATCAGAATAATAAATGTGCTGCACTTCTGAAGCGTAATATTGCTTTACTAAAAGCACAACAAGAGGCTTCAATTGATGGAATTTTGGTTGTAGATGAAAACCGCCAAATAGTTTCCCATAATCGACGTTTTTGCGAACTATGGCAAATACCAGAAGAAATTGTTGATGAAGGTAATTCTCCCCATGTACTTACCTACGCAGTATCTCAAGTTTCCGAGCCAGAAAGGTTTTTGAGTAAAGTAAATTACCTGTATGAACACCCCAATGAAATCAGTCAGGATGAAATTTATTTAAAAGATGGCAGAATTTTCGACCGTTATTCCAGTCCAGTGAAGTCAGAGACAGGAGAATACTACGGAAGAATTTGGAATTTTCGAGATGTCACAGGACGCAAACAACGGGAAGAAGCATTACAGTTCATTGTTGAAGGAACGAGTACTCAAATCGGTAGCGAATTTTTCCGCTCCTGCGTTCGTTGTTTAGCCGAAGTACTCCAAGCTCGTTATGCTTTAATTGCTGAGTTTTCTCCAGATAGTAAAGATAAAGTACGTACCTTAGCTGTTTGGGGTGGAGAAGATTTTGCGGAAAACTTTGAATACGATATCCCTGGAACCCCCTGCGAAAGAGTTCTGAATGGTGAAACCCTCAGGTACCCCCACTCAGTACAAACTTACTGTCCAGATGTTCCTGTTTTACAAGCCTTAAATGCTGAAAGCTATATTGCTACACCTGTATTTGACCAGCAGGGAAAAATTATCGGTCACATTGGGGTAGTAGATATAAAACCATTATCAGAAAATAATAATACAGAAGAATTAATATTAAAAATTTTTGCTGCTAGAGCAGGAGCAGAGCTAGAACGCAAAAATGTAGAAACTGCTTTAGCAAAACAAGTTGAACGTTATGCTTTATTAAATGAAATTACTCAAAAAATTCGTAATAATTTAGACAGTCTGCAAATTTTTCAAACAACAGTCAATCAAGTTGGGAAAATTTTTAACGTTAGTCGCTGTCATATTCATACTTATATTAATTCTCCAGAACCAAAGGTACCTTTAGTTGCTGAATATCGTTTGGATGATTACTCATCCATGTTAGGAATAGAAATTCCCATTGATGGTAACCCCCACGTCCAAAAAGTTTTGGTGCAAGATACAGCGGTTTATACTGATGATGTTTACCAAGAACCGCTTTTACAACCAGTTGAAGATATTTGTCGCCAGTTACAACTAAAATCTCTTCTGGTTGTTCGTACATCTTATCAGGGGAAAGCTAACGGAGTTATTGTTTTACATCAGTGCGATCACATTCGTCATTGGACAGGAGAAGAAATCAAATTTTTAGAAGCAGTTGCAGCTCAAGTCGGTATAGCTTTAGGTCAAGCTGAACTTTTAGAGCAGGAAAAACAACAATTATCTCTATTACAAGCAGCAAAAAATAAAGCAGAAGCTGCAAATCTTGCTAAAAGCAGATTCTTAGCCAATATGAGCCATGAATTGCGCACACCTCTCAATGCAATTCTTGGTTTTTCCGAGTTGATGGGACAGGATCCAACTCTCAATACTCAGCAAAAAGAAGCTTTGGCGATCGTTAACCGTAGTGGCAAACGCCTATTAAAATCAGTTGAAGAAGTGTTGGAAATCTCTAAAATCGAAACCCAAGAAACTGTATTGCAGCCAATTCCTTTTGATTTTCATCAATTACTGAAAGATTTATGGGAATCCTTCCAAGCAAAAGCAAAAGTCAAACATTTGTCTCTTCAATTTGACTTAGCCTCTAACTTACCCCAACACATCATCGCCGATGAAACTAAACTTCGCCAAGTTTTAATTCATCTATTAGATAATGCGATCAAATTTACCCATTCCGGGATTGTTAAATTAAAGGTTAGTTGTCAATTCATGACAAGCACTTCACCTTCACAGTCACCAGCTAGTAAACAATTAACAGCTAATAGTTGTCAGTTACCGATTAATGGTGCTCGACTAACATCAGAAATATTTCCGATCTCCTCAGGGAATTCTACTCTCAAATCTACTTTATATTCTTCATTTCCCCATTTTCCCCATTATCTACATTTTGAAATTTCCGATACCGGTTTAGGAATTGCAAGGGAAGAAATGAATAAACTATTCCAACCCTTCGTTCAAACTAGTTGTGGTCTTAAAGCAGGAGGAGGTGCGGGTATGGGACTAGCAATTAGCAAACAATTCGTTCAATTAATGGGGGGAGACTTAGAGGTAAGTAGTACTCTAAATTCTGGTAGTATTTTTTGCTTTTTTATTGAATTTGATTCCCTCGATAATACTCCAAACAATCAGTCTACCGATCGGACGAACAGTCAACTATCAAAGGTTTATAAATCCCAATCTTTGACCAATAATAGCCTGAAAATTATGCCCCCAGAATGGATTGCAGCTCTATATCAAGCAGGGATTGAAGCTGATGCTGACTTAATTTCTCGCCTGATTAGACAAATTCCCCAAGAATATGTAGCCTTGGCTAAAGAGTTAACAAATTTGCTCCAAAACTATGACTTTGATGCAATTCTTGAACTGAGCGGGGGTCATGAAAATGTCTAACTCTCCAATTGCTACCCCCAAAGCGGATATTTTAGTAATTGATGATACTCCAGAAAATTTGGCGCTGCTGTCACAAATCCTTAAAGATAAAGGGTATAAAGTTCGTAGTGTAACCAAGCCTTCCACGGGTTTACGAGGTGCTCAAGCCGCACCCCCGGATTTAATTTTGCTAGACGTTAAAATGCCGGAAATGGACGGTTATGAAGTCTGTAAACGTCTCAAAGCCGACCAACGTACCCACGATATCCCGATTATTTTTATTAGCGCATTAGGAGAACTTCTAGACAAAGTTACAGCCTTTGAGGTTGGCGGCGTAGATTATATTACTAAACCATTTCAAGTAGAAGAGGTTTTAGCTCGTTTAGAAACACACCTAACTATTTGTAATCTCCAAAAACAACTCCAGGCTCAAAATAAGCAATTACAGCAAGAAATTGTAGAACGTACCGCCGCAGAGGAAAAATTTGGAATTATTTTTCGTTCTAGTCCCAATCCAATTGCGATCGCAACTCTCACAGAGGGTCGCTTTTTAGATATAAACCCCTGTTTTTCGAAGTTAACCGGTTATTCCCAAACCGAAGTTATTGGTAGAACGATCACCGAGTTAAATCCTTCTCTTACTCCAGAGATATACGATAGCGCAGTTCAATATTTACTCGAAAATGGTTCTTTACATAACAAAGAATATGAAATCTATACCAAGGAAGGTCAACCCAGAGTGGTTTTGGTTTCTACCGAATTAATTGAACTTGCTGGCGTTCAATGTACTTTAAGCATCATTAATGATATTACCGAGCGCAAACGGATGGAAGATGAATTTATCTCCCTCGTTAGTCATGAACTACGCACGCCGATGAATTCTATTATTGGTGCATTAGACCTGTTAGGAACCCAAAAATTGGGAACTTTAACTGAGCTAGGTCAGCAAACCATCAATATTGCGACCAATAATATGGAACGTTTGATTCGTTTAGTCAATGACATTCTCGATCTAGAGCGAATTAAATCGGGTAAAATAGCCATGCGCTATGTTGAATGTCAAGCAGATAAGTTGTTGATTGAGGCAACACAAGCAATGCAAGCAATGGCAGATTCTGCCCAAGTAAACCTTTCGGTGGAGCCTACCCCAGTTCAAATTCATGCAGATCCAGATCGGATATTGCAAACCCTAACAAACCTGTTAAGCAATGCAATTAAGTTTTCCGAACCAGGAGAAACTGTTTCGTTGCGTAGTAGTTTGAATTGTGAGTATCTACAAATTGAAGTTCAGGATCGAGGACGGGGAATTCCCCAAGACAAATTACAACTAATCTTTGAGCGTTTCCAACAGGTAGACGCTTCCGACTCTCGCGCTAAAGGAGGTACGGGTTTGGGACTTCCCATTTGTCGTACCATAGTCGAGCAACACAACGGACGTATCTGGGTTGAAAGTTCTCTAGGTGAAGGAAGTACTTTTTATGTTCGGTTACCGGTTGATGAGGGATTGGGGACTGGGGACTAGCGACTGGGTGATGAAGTTATCAGTTAACAGTTATCAGTTAACAGTTATCAGTTAACAGTTATCAGTTATCAGTTAACAGTTATCAGTCCCTAATCCCTAGTCCCCAATCCCTAGTCCCCAATCCCTAATCCCCAATCGTAAATCCCTAATCACCATGACAAAATCTATTTTAGTAGTTGATGATGAAGAAGATGTCCGGGCGCTAATTCAGTTAGGCTTGGAAATGAATGGAGGTTGGAATGTTATTAATGCAACCTCTGGAATAGAAGCTATTGATGTAGCTGAAAGTCAACAACCTGAGGTCATTTTATTAGATCTAATGATGCCAGATATGGATGGTAAAGCAACGCTACAAAAGTTAAAATCTAACCCCAAGACCGAAAATATTCCCGTAATTATGATGACTGCTAAGTCTAAATATTCTGTAGAAGAAAGTTTTGCAGGATTGGATGTCGCAGCAATTTTTACTAAACCCCTTCGACCCCTTAATCTTTCACAGCAAATTATCGATGTGATCGGGGAGTAATGAGTAATGAGTAATGTTAGCGGATCCGTAGGTAGCGCAGCTATAGCGGGGCGCGATAGCGCACAGTAATGAGTGAGGGGTGAATTAACGGTTATGAGTCAATACAGTTCGGTTAAGAATTTTTGAAACAAATAAGCATGTTCTGGAACCTGACTGAGCCTGCGGCGTTAGCATTAGCCTCTTTCGTCCATAACAAGAAATTTAGGCTCATGTAATATCCGAATCTAATTACGCAGTGCGACATTAAGAAGTTTAGCAACTTTAAAATAAATTTATTATCTGTGAGTATTAATAATCATTAACTGTTATCTATTGCTTATAACTATTAACTTATTAATTACTTATTACTTATTACTTATTACTTATTACTTATTACTCCTTACTTCTTCCATATTGCCTCTAAATAACCCAAAATCGAGAGACTTTGGAGTTTTTTGTCTCGCAATTTTGGGTTTAAAGATTAATCATACCGCCTTAAACAGTACACATTTTTTATCTCGGTACAGAAGACCTTTTAGCCAACAGCAACAGGAACTTCAGACTTTACCTCCAAGGGAGTAGAACGATGGAAAATATCTTCTCCGTCGTTACCTTGCATCACAAATATTGCTTTGTGAGCAATTAAGTCATATCTCATTTCTTGAGACATTCCTTGATTGTTACCAAATCTTGCATTTTCAACAGACGCACAATCAAGGCTTACCCCTGTCATATTAGCTCCGGTTAAGTCCGCACCTCTGAGATCTGCTCCCTTAAAATCTACCCGACTTAGGTTTGTATTCCTCAAATCGGCATACCTAAGATCCGCATTGTTGAGGTTGACATCTGTAAGAGTTGCGCCTCTAAGCTTTGCTTCTTGGAGATTGGTTTTTGCAAGATTTGCACCATTGAGGAACGCTCCTCTCAGATCGGCGCAGTAAAGATAAGCGCCAGCAAGATTAGCTTCTATCAGGTTTTCACCATCTAGACCTCTTCCATAAGCTTTAGTATTGACGATTTGCCATACTAGACGCCATTTACTATCGATTTTTGTTGCAAAATCAATTCTGACGCCGTTGAAGTTCACGCCCCAAAGGTTCGCGTGGATTAAGTTTGCACCCCTTAGGTTCGCACCGCTCAAGTCAGCACCACCAAGGTCCGCACTACTAAGATCTGCACCACTAAGTTCGGCTCCGCTCAAGTCAACACCGCTTAATTTCCTACCTTCAGTTGGTCGCTTGAGAATCTCTTTTACTAATTGAAACTTTGTTTCTAAATCAATATCTTTTTTATACGAAATTTTACTTAAAATGCGGTTCATTTTATTACTCCTGAATTTTATTTGCTAATTGAACTAGGCGGCAGATGTCAATACAATACAAGTATATAACACTGTTAATATTTTGCAGACATCTAACTATAGGCAACACATTGAATTAGATGCCGAAATAATAGTTCGTAATAGAACAACAGTATAACAAGCCTTTCTGATGGTTGCAATGGTTATTCTAAGTTTTATTGTGTTGTTTTTTTAGTAGTTGTCTAGGACAAATGTTCGCCACAGGTTTCTCTGAATGAGTAAACAACTACGTGTGTCTTTAATTACTGAGTAAATCAGATACAATCAAACAAAACTAGTGATTATCCAGCTTTGAAATAATCTCACCACTTTACAGTTCAAAGAATTGTGCTTTCCACTCATTATAGTATTGAGTTTGGGTATTTAAGTAGGGGGACAAAAATATTTATTTCGTTACAAATGCTAGCGTGATTACTAACTATTAATATGAACTTATTACTACTATAAAGTGTCATACTGTCAGGCTTTTACGCAGTCTCTGTGATGTTACAAGCAGAGAGTATAGATGGGTTATATTTTACTCCACATGGTAGGAATAACCGCTTTATCCTAAGCCCCATGCACTCTTTATAAGCACTAACGCTAGTTCAATCGCAACAAATATATATTTAGCTTTGTCTAAGTACTTATTAAAGTCTAACTGAGAAATGTGGTTAATACACAAAAAAATTCCTAAATATTTCTTTAAATATTCTAGAGTATTAATCGCAAATTAAATTAAGTATTACGAAAATAGTATTACTTTTAATGAATTAAAATTACGTTTAGTTCAAATATCTGAAAAAATTAATTCCTGGAAAAACAACCTGATTCCTGGAAAAATCTGATTCCTGGAAATTACAGACTGGAAAAGATCCAAGTTTAATTTTGGCTGGACATAACAGTTATAAATTATTGAGCAATAAAAATTATAGTCATAAGCAGAAAACTATTTCTTTATATTTTCTTAATTAATAGTATTGCTTATGACTCTAAGGAAATGGTGATGAGTAAGTGAAAGTTAGCTGAGAGATTTAGGATAATCTATTTATTTTTAATTCATTATTTATTCACTTTTTGCAGAGTGTTGATGACCTCTTGTGGTTCCAAGCGCTGAGTATAATCAGCATTAACAAAAGAGAGTACTATTGTACCATCAGACGCAATAACGTAAGTAGCTGGGATAGGTAATTCAAAGGTTTTATCGCCATTGTGTGCGGGAAGATCGATTCCAAATGTTTCGTAAATTGGGCGTAAATCTTCTGGAAGAGTAAATATTAAACCAAATTGTCTAGCGATGTGATTTCCTACATCGCTTAAAACTTCAAAGGTTAACTCATTTTTTTCAACAGTAGATAGAGAATTATCGGGAGTTTGGGGTGAAATTGCGATGAGAGAAGCCCCTAAAGCCTGAATCTCTGGTAAACGTTTCTGGAAAGCCCGTAGTTCTAAGTTGCAATAGGGACACCATTGACCTCGGTAGAAAGAGATTACGACTGGACCTAATTGAAGTTGTTTTTGTAAATTAACTCTCTTACCCGTTGCGTTAGGTAGGGAAAAATCAGGAACTTTGTCTCCAACTTTTAAACTACCATCTGAGATTCCCGAACTTGCTAAGTTTTGAGTTGCTTGACTCATCGTGGCTTGGACTTCTTCAGAAACTTTGGTTAAAAATTGGTTGCGATAGTTTTGTAGCTCTTCTGTTAAATTCATAAAATATTTCCTGTGTATTCACTAGATAACCGATCTGTAAAATTATTGAACGATAATTCCAAAAAAACTCAAAAAAATAATTGAGTCACTTCAGCACACAAAGAGTTACCATTGTCACATCCAACAAGACTTATTTGTTTGGATGATCTTATAAATGACGTGCAAACCTTGTAAATTAGAGCTTAAGTGTGGACTAATGCACGAATATTTTTATTTTGGCTGGCTTCTCCTTTGTTTTTAGCTCTGAGCAATACTTCACATCATAAATTTTCAGTATTTTGTAATTCAGTCGCTAAGTACACTGATATTTGGAATTAATGTTCAAATATTTATTTAAAGATTTTATCGCAGAATATGAGAGATAGGAGTCAGGAGTCAG
>JGI1201J43222_100299_pt1 | contig 12971 bp, 11 predicted proteins | sample MastesBC008_FD_43222 | JGI IMG/M metagenome (IMG submission 43222) | reverse complement strand
TAATTACTACTAACTTATCGGCTTTACTTGCACATTACTAGGCGTTGCGATCTATCAATTGTATAAGCAACGCCATAGTGCTTAAAAATAACGGATAAATCAAGATACCCTAAATTATGCTGAAAAAACCATTTGCTTTGGGTCTAATAGCAGTTGGTTTGATAATTGCTCCCAGTACAGCATTGGCTGATATGGTAATACAAACAAGTCAGCAAAGTAGTGTACGCCGAGATGGCGCTGCTGTTAGTGAAAGTGTCAATAGACAAAGGTCTAAAAGTACTAGTGTCCGAGGTGGATATCGAAGTAACCGTAGAATTGGTACTTCACTTCCTAGATTCTGTTTACCTTACAGAACCAAACAAAACAGAACTAAACAACTAAATCCTAACGCGGTAAAAACGCAAAGTGGCGTTTATCTGAGTAACTTACCAAGCAAGCAAAAAACCAGCATGACCCAGCGACAAGTACGAAAAACTCACGCTGCTTTGTGCCGTAAGTTACCTCAATAAATGGAAAATTAACAAACCTGAAAGTTGAAGAACCTAAAAACTAAATAATCTCAAAACTAAATAATTTGGTTCACCTAGGTCATAAAATCAAAATTTTTTATTTTTACACCTAGGGAGTACCAAAGGGGAATGCTAAAGTTTCCAATCCCCAATTCACCCTACAACAATTATCAGGTCTATAAAAATGTTAAAGAAAGCTTACATATTCAGCTTGTTAGCAGCTAGTTTGATTTTAATGCCAACTGTTGCTTTTGCAGAACAAGAAGTCATACAAGAAATCAATCAAAGCGGTACTGCAAGCGATAACAGCAGAGTTAGATTGAGAGGATATCAAAGAAGCACTCAACGTCAATCAAGGAAAGGTCGTAGATGTGCTTCTGATAGGCAAGACCAATTCTCTAGACAACGCATTAACCAACGTGGTGTTGCAGAAGATGATAGCACTGTAGAGCAAAATGCACGTCAAATCAGCGATCAACGCCAAAAAATCAGAAGAGGTCGATTTGACAGGTGCGATTAACCGGTAATTGAGTACAAACACTTATATAACCTAGGATTTTATATCTTCGGCTAACCCCCAAAATGCACCCAAACTCCAGCAACTAACTGTATTCATAAAGTCGAATATTGCAGTTAATGATTTCTTTAAGCAAAAACTGACAAAATAAGTTAAATAGCTCCTATTACTTTAATTTCATAGCTTAGAGACAATCAGTTGATGGAAGTTTTGCCGGTTTTCTTCACTTGCGAAGCACACAATTTAAGCGACAAGTTGTAACGTATAAATTGTAAAGTACAAAATCGGTTTTTTGAAAAAGAGAGGGACCAAGCCATGCCAGTTAAAAATATAGTCTCAATCATCGCACTCTCTGCAGTTATGTTATTACCTGCCGGAATTGCCACAGCAGGTAGCGTCAGAATCAATAGCAGTAGTGGTAGTCGGGTCAGAGTTTATCGAAATGGCGGCGTTAAGATCAAAAGTGGTAGTGGAAGAGTCGTCAGAGTTCGCCCAAGAACTTATAGACAAAGGCGCTTACTAAGAAATCGAGCTTACAGACGAAGCTTAGGAAGAAGGTATAGCCCTTACTCTCGTACTTATCGCAAGTATCCTGTCAATCGTAAAACTTGGAATTCTAGATGTACTGGTAAAACCTATCAACGTACTGTCAGGAGTAGATCTGGCTCTAACAGCTCTTATAGCTATTCACGTACAACATCTTGTCAATAGTTAAAAAGGATACAATCATGAACCTCAAATTACTTTCTTTAGGTTTGTTTTCAGCTTCTGCAATTTCTCCTTTCTTTATTCCTGCTTTCACACCTTCAGCAATGGCTTGTACCACCGTCGATATCGGTGTTCAGGTTGCAAGGGAACGCAAGCGCGGAGTACAGGAAAATAACGTAAGTCAAGACATCGATCGCGATTGTGATGGCGGTACTGTTGTCAACCGATCTGTACAAAAGTGTAGATCTGAAAGATGCATTCAACGCCGAAATAGCGAACAAAGAATTGAAGCGGGCGATCGCGGTCGTCGTTCTAAGATCAAAAGACCACGCGTCCGAGTAAAAGTACCCGTTCAAGTGCGCATACAAGAACCCAAAAGACCCTTTGAAGATTAAGTACGAGTAAAACTACTTTCCTCATTGGTTGCATGTTAGAGATTCCAACTCTCCGAGGTTCCCATCAGGGGGAACTTCGGCTTAGTTAGTGTCAGAGGTGATATCTACCTTTACTTTTGTGCCCAAACCTCAGCTTAATTTCAGCTTATGAATGATTTGCAAAATTAAAGGTAGAAATTTGTCTAAAATCAATTTAATCCAAACTGTTCCAGCATATTCGGGCACTTGAATATTAGAAAGTAACTTCAATTAAGCAATTTGGTTTAGAAGTTAGACGATAAAATATTATTGTTCAAGCTTAGTTAATATTGCTACGGCCAATAAAACTTAATTAATGTTCACCAATATATCTAAAACACTTAGCTACTATATTTCTTATAAGGTGAATTGATATTTTATAGAATTGAGATTTTATAGAATTAAGATTTTATAATTGTAAGTAAGAACACTATTATTCTATTAGTCCCATCTGATTTCGGTCGTATCTAAGCTCTTTATTGGGCCCATATTAATTCAGGCTTAAGTCCTGATATATGACGACGGAAAAGTAATATATCGAACATGTCGTCACTTGCCTACTGTCATGAAAAAAATACTATTTTTAACATCTTTTATCGTATTAATGGCTACTCTTACTCAAGGTTGTGCCCAAAGTAATGCTCGTTCAAACCAACCAGCAGTAGGTGAAGAACCTGTAGTTCAATCCCAAAGTAGTAGTAATAAACAAGAGTCAGTCACATCACAAAATAATAATAGTCAAGAAGCTGTAGGTATTTCTCAAAGCAGTAACAACAAACAAGAATCAGTAACCTCGCAAAATAATAATAATCAAGAAACTTCAGATAGTTCCCAAATTAGTACTAATAAACAAGAGTCAGTAAGTCAATCAAAAAATAATAACAATAATCAAACACTTGTCGCTCAATCTCCAAGTAATCGCAATATGAATATTTCTAGAAGTTCGAGCAAAAGCATACAAAGTTCAAGTAGCTCTTCTGGATACACTAGCCAAAGTTCGAGTAGTTATTCTAGTTCTTCTGGGTATCAAAGTAGTAGTCTTACCCTAAGTAAAGCGAATTTAAGTGAGCCACATATCTTGAGTGTCACAACTTCAGGTAAAAGACTAACTGGCAAAGTTGTTGTTAACGGTAAATTTGTCAAAAAACTTTATGGGAATAAGGTTGAGTTCGACCTATCACCACATCTATCTGTTGGTAAAAATACAGTAGAAATTGATGCGCGTTACGCACCTACATCATCAACTGTAGATGTAGAAGTAAATGGTCCAGAAACCAGTGTTAGTCAACAAAATAGTGGTAATGGAGTTGTGAATTCTAACATCGATATTATGGTTCGATAGGTTCGCAATCAAAGCAAATCGCAAGTAAATATGTACGTATATATATTTATTTGTAAACAATTCATTCAATACTGTACCAGTTAATTCGCACCAGTTAATCTGTCGGTTAACTGGTTTATACTTAGAAATTATTTGACGAGTCTGGAAGTTGAAATAAATCAGGCTATTTGAAGGTGTGTGAGACTCGAAGGTACTGGAAGAAAGAATATTACTGACATTTTTTCAGACAAACATTAATCATATAGACCTATTAAAGGCTTATTAAAGTACCATGTTGTTTTCAAACAATAAATAAAAAAATATACTCCTAAAGGTATGATTTTGGGAATATATTTTAAGAATATATGTTTGATGTTTTTGAAGTCTTTATTTGAAACCTTTGTATTATCAGAATTTTAATTTTATCAAGATTTTAGTTTGCTGATTTAGAACTAGCATTTTTTATTGTTGGTGATTTGAATTTTTATTCAGTTTTAGATTGGATGGATGTGTGTCGATCGCCTGGTATTTCCAGAAGAGAAAGAAAATTGATTTTCTAAATGAGCACGTACTCTGAATTCAGCCACAGACCATATCCATAACTGATTGGGAGTTTGAGCAAAATCATCATAGTTATGGGTAACAATTGCATCTAATTGTTGAGAACTGACACAGGTTAACTCCACAGCAGATTCAAAATCTTTTAAAGGAGATGTCCGTGCTTCTCGTAGTATGGCTCTATCGACATTACATACTTGAACTTTGTCTTTTAACCAAGCAGCTACAACATCTGTAATATTTTTATTTTGTAAGCACCTGACATAGGTAGATATTTTTTGCCAACCAATATCTGTGATATACATTTGAATCAATGGATTTACCCTGTCTAATAAATCGCTGATATCTTCGATGAATCCCTCACGATTCATCAACATTTCTAATACTAAGTCAGCATCTACTAGAATTTTAATCATTTTTCAACCCTTTCGATTGATCGATTAACAAAGCCTATGGAAGTTGTAAAATAAAGAGCTTTTCTAAAGATAAAGCAGTAAATATAGTCAATTAAAAGACACATTTTGCTTCTATCCATTGACGTTAAACTAACTCTTGCACTCCTCCTCAAAGCTTCATTTATAGCCAACTGTACTTTTCACCTATGAAGAACACATTTATATACAATACAAATTCAGGATATTTCTGAATTATGCTTCAGAGTTGAGTGATGAATCTATTTAGTCAAATTAGCAGTTTAGTTTATTAATTAGCAAGCTTCATGTTTTATGACGAACTATATACTTTGTAGTTCCTTTGTTGTAGGGATTAAAGCTAACAAGACATGAGTCTATTTAGAGCTATACATTATCACTTAAATTGATTTTTTTTTATAAAAAAATCAAAACTAATCTTGTCTTTTAGTTTTAATTTAAATATATATTCTCACTTCATGGATTCTATCATTGAAGGGGAAAATATAAACTTAATATTTACTAAATATTAGTTATCTTTAAAGCGATTTACGTCGGCATTTTAGCAAAACAAAATACCTTTTAATGTAATTTATTTAAAATTTGTTATTTACTGGTATATTTAGCAACAGCCATTCCTAAATCTGTTTAAAAACTTTCCAGTTACAAGTGCTGATAATAATTAGCAATTATCAATTTCTTAATTATTCTTAATAATCTTTGAGTAGTAAATAATATAGTTGACCATTGCTAACAGTAACACCGGCGCGATCACCTGCAATTTTACCCATACCTAAAAAATAATCGACTCTACCTGCACCTTTAATTGCACCACCTGCATCTTGATCGAGAACATAACGACTAACAACACGAGATTCCAGATCGCCGCTACTGTTGATAAAGGGAAAATTAGAACGAATTATTGCCAAAGCTCCAGGAGGCATGAGAGACTTATCAGTAGCAATCGAACGTTCTGCGGTTAAAGGAACTTGAATTGAACCTTGAGCAGGAGCACCAAAATTTTCTTGGAAAAAGACAAAGCTGGGATCCCGTGGAATATATACATCTAATTTTTCTGGGTTTTTTTGAAAGTAATCCAAAATAACTGGCATGGTTATACTTTCCACAGGAAATATACCATCGTTAGCTAACTCCCGTCCAATACTTTTGTAATTATGGGCTACATTACCTGCGTAACCCACAGTAGTTTGACTTCCATCTAGAAACTGAAGACGTCCCGAACCTTGAATTTGGATCATATATGGTTCGAGGCGATCGCGAAACCAAAATAATTCTAGACCCCGTAATTTTCCCTTTGTACCTTGTAAACCATCAATTCCTTCCAATTCTCGGCGTTGAGGATGGGGTCTTGGCCATCGATTCAAATCTGGTGGTAACCTATAAATTGGGTAGCGGTATTCTGCTGTGGGAACCCTACTAGCAGCATATAGAGGTTCGTAGTAAGCTGTAAACAATACAGAACCTTTACCATCTTTCCCCAGTGACTGATAAAAATTAAACTCCCGAGCAACAGTTCTATTTAATTCATATACAGAATTGGAAGCAAGTAATATTTGTCGAAATCTTTGTAAGCTTTTGATCACACGAGCCCGCGTAATTGTACTATTTTCATATCTGCGATAAGCAATTTGAGCACTTCTTGTTTGCAAGTACCCCAAACTTTGTGCGATGGAATTTAAAAGTGCTTCTTTATCAGAATTTTGACCCCATATCTGCTTATCCACACAAGATAGGTCGCCCTTACAACAGGGAAACAAAGGTTTTTCTTTCAACACTAATGCTGAAGATTTGGGCTTCTGGTTTAGCTTTTGGGTAGATTTTTTCGCAGTTATATCCTGTTTTTCAACTTGAGATGATGGAGGTATTTGCCATCTTTGCAACCTACATTGTAAAGCAGCAAGTTTTGGCTTTGCCAAGGGTTGCATTTGTACCAACAAAAACAATACTGATATAGAAACAACTATCGGTATGACTGTTTTGAAGTTTCTCCCGATCCAAACCACAAAAATAATTCCCAAAAGTTACATAACTTTTATAGAGATTAGCTTGCAATTTTATACATGTATTTAACTTTCTGTTAGTTTTTACTTTTCTTAACAATTTATTTGTCAAGGTGCTAATCTAGCTTTACCAGAACGATGTTTTTCATACCATTGTGCGATCGCAGGAGCCCATTCTTCAAAGTGAATCCACATTAATTCACAAAGTTTTTGAATTTCTAATTGAGCATCCTTCTTATTTCTTAAATCTAGAAAATGTAATAAAGATCTTAAATTAAAACTAACCACAAAATGCTGGCGGTAATCAAAAGGCATTTTACCTCGTGCATGTTCCTCAGACATTCCCCCTTCAAAATCAGCTTGATAGCGCTTGACTGCTTCCATACACCATTTTAGGTCAGCTTCCCTAGCTTCAGGAGAATAATAATATTTTTTACCTTGACGATTAGTGTAATGATCTACAGGACGCAGGTAGAAAACATCTTCAATATCTTTTTTACCTTCTATAACTTCAATAAACTGGTTACCCGTGTAGCGGAAAGAGTTATGCACAACTAGACCATTTGCAACGAAATTATGCCATTCCCCTTCTACTTCAAGATCATAGGTCATTTGCTCCCCTAAATATTCCACTTTTAAGACTTTTACAGGATGAGCTTTAAGTTTTTTACCAATTGGTTTGGGTTTTGTTTGCCAATCTTTAACTTCTAGAGTAGGTTCATAAGCTTGAGCAAATTCAATTTCCTTATGATTTTTATGGATATATTCATGACACTTTTTGCATAAAGTTACTAGATTGTCAAATGAATAAGCGTAGGATTCATCAGCAAAAACTGGAATTAAATGATGAGCATGGAGAATACCACCGCGATTCTGACATTTTTGACAAATGTAATTAAACTTTTTATGGACCTGTGGCGCAATTTCTCTTGTCCAAGCTCCTATCATCTCTCGTTCTGTTGATGTACCTCCTCTCCAGAAATTAGATTCTTCTCCTCTTTTTGTATATTTTTTAGAATTTTCTATTCTTCTCTTACGGCTTTCTTTTGATAAATTTAACTTGTAACCACTTTTACCTTTATTCCAAGGAGTTTTTGTGCCAGGTAGCCTTCTGTTTAGGAATAATCCGTAAGCATAAACCCATTTTTTAATTGCTTCTATTGAACAGTCAGCTAAATCAGCGATTTCATCTACGTGGAGTCCTTTGTTTAGTTGTTTTTCTAACCAAGCCTTATTATGGTAAGGTGCATTAGGGTTATAATTCCAAGGCTTTTGTCCTTTTGTAAATTTAGAATCTTGTTTGTTTAAAGATAGTCCATAGCGATCAGCCCATCTTTTAACAGTATTGATAGAACATTCAGATAACTGTGCAATTTCTATTGTAGAAAGTCCTTTGATAACTTGAGATTGAAGCCATTCTTTATTTCTGTAGAGTTTTTCTTCGACAACAGGCTGACCATTACACATTAAAGATATTGGCTTAGTAGTTTTGATGACACGACCACTAGAATCAGTTACTAAACCTACGGCATCTCCCATAGTTTGCCAACCTTTAGTAGTTAACAAGCGATGATTAACCGTACATTCTAATGTTTTGCCATTTTCTAAAGTTAAACGATAAGTGGGCTGAATTCCACTACACATTACATCTTTAATTGAACCCGTCGTAAATAATCCCGTCTCTTCGTTTAAAACTCTCAATCGCATTTTGCTAATTCTGTTTTTGCAGTCACGGCGATATTCACCTCTTGGTTCCCCATTTCTACCTCGAATTGACCTTTGACGAATTGCTTTTTCTCCATTTGTCCAAAGATCGTATAACTCACCAATTGTTTTTTTAAGCTTTTGGTTTGTTTCCCCTTGAATATTAACGAAGGTAATTTTTGTATCTGCAGCTAAACACTGCACATCAAAAGAAACACCGACCCGATGAGTCCGAGCCTGTTGCATGACGCTGTGGGGGAAATAACCACAATTAAATACAATTTGAGGATGTTCTAAAGGTCCATAATGACCGCGTTCCCCTGCTAAAAGTCTTTTAACGATTAATTCGCCACATTTTGATTCCGAGGGAAATCTATCTAACTCATCGAACACAAAATTGTCAGTATAGTCTTGATGCATGGCGGCGTAAACCACCTGTTGCGGGTTGGGTGTTTTGGTGATAACCTCTACTCGGAATCGATGCATTATTTGTGTAAGCTACGCGTAGGTATTGTGATTTAACCCCTGATTATATATATCCTTGAGAATCAACAAACTAAAGTATCTTATTTGGTTACAAAAAATTTAATATTTGTCACAAAATGTGCAAGAATTCTTAATAAACATTTTTTGTATCATCATAAATCTATTTAAAAGCAAGCAGGAAAAAATTATCACCGGGGTCCAGATACTACTATGTGGGGTTTCCAATTTTCCACTCGATAATTTAAGATCCAACACAGAGTAATTTCATAATTCACTCGGTCGCTCAAATTTTTGGGGATCGCTAAACTAATTATTCAGCTACATCTTCCCGTTAACAGCAAACCCATGGCTTTGACAGCTTCAACAATGCTACCCCTCGGCACTACAGCACCAGATTTTAATTTGGTGGAGGTGGAATCTGAAAAGCAAATTTCACTGGCAAATTTCTCTGGCAAAAAAGCATTATTAGTAATGTTTATTTGTTGTCACTGCCCATTCGTCAAACACGTACAAACTGAATTGGCAAAAATCGGCAAAGATTATTCTCAAACTGATTTGGGAATCATTGCAATTAGTTCTAATGATGTAAAAAATTATCCCGATGATGCACCTGATAAGTTGAAGCAAATGGTAACAGAGTTGGGATTTAATTTTCCTCTGTGTTATGACGAAACCCAGGAAGTAGCAAAAGCTTATACTGCAGCCTGCACGCCAGATTTCTTTCTCTTTGATGCAGATCTTAAGTTAGCTTATCGCGGACAACTAGACGATAGCCGTCCTAGTAATGATAAACCCGTAACAGGCGAAGACTTACGTGCTGCTATTGATACAGTACTCTCAGGTAAACCCGTTACAGGAGACCAAAAACCGAGTATTGGTTGCAACATTAAATGGAAACAGGGAAATGAACCAAGTTATTTTGGTTAAAAACAGGGAGCAGGGAACAGAGAACAGGGAACAGTAAGAAAGAATTAGTTTCTTTAGTACTTCACCTGTGCGATTTTCTGCTTCTGTGGAATACTTGATAACTGTTAACTGTCAACTGGGTCAATGTTGGATTTCTAACCTGAGAATATAGGATCCTAATTGGATTTTGCCCGTCCATAATTCATACTCTACCCGCAATCGCTCTGGTAGGGGATGCCCGCTCAAAGTTAAGCTTTTGGTGAAATTGCGCAAACGAATAGGTTGTTGGGGCTGTAATGACTCCGTTGGTAACCAATAGCGACTGATACCATAAATTCCTTTTTCCCAAAAATGGCGATAACTCAACTGACTGTTACCTTGCATCGTCGCAATTACCCGATATGGGGAAATTTCCAACCATAGTAGTCTCGGAGTACTAGGGATCGCAGGCTTGTTTTCATCTGATTGGGTATTTTTGCCTTTTTCTCGCCTACTTTGCTGCTTTTTTTCCAGGTTTTGTAGGGAAGGTGCCGTTAATAATAAGTGAAATCGCTCGCGATCTTTTTGGTACAATGTTCCAGCAGTTTCAACTACTGACGACACTGGGAGGTCGGTTGAAATCAACGATAAGCAGACTGGTTTGCGTTGGTGGGTCAGCATGGGAGCGAAATAATAATTAAGAGCGATAGACAGTAATTAAAGAATGATGTCGGTATTTTTTGCAAGTCAGGTAAAGCGTTAGGATACTAGCGAGGAAGGTGTAAAGGACAGATACTTTCTGACGAGCACTTCCTTATGTACTCACACGCCAGTTTATCCTAATGTCGGCTTCAGTTATAATTGTAGATACTCAACAGAAATTCCGTCACAAGTTAATTATTCAAAGACCATCTTCTGGATTATCTTTACAAGGACGTATTCGAGTTCCAGGAGATAAATCTATTTCCCATCGCGCTTTAATGTTAGGGGCGATCGCTCAGGGTGAAACCCAAATCCAAGGTTTACTCCTAGGAGAAGATCCCCGTAGCACAGCTAGCTGTTTCCAAGCAATGGGGGCAGAAATTTCCGAATTAAATGCGGACTTAGTAAAAGTTAAAGGTATTGGTTTGGGAAATTTACAAGAACCTCCTGATGTCTTAAATGCTGGTAATTCCGGTACGACTTTACGGCTGATGTTGGGACTACTTGCATCTCATCAAGGACGTTTTTTTACCGTCACCGGCGATAGTTCTTTGCGATCGCGTCCCATGTCTCGTGTTGTTAAGCCTTTGCAACAAATGGGGGCACAAATTTGGGGTAGAAAAAATGCTTCCATCGCACCACTGGCTATCCAAGGACAATCTCTCAAAGCAACTCACTATCATTCACCCATTGCTTCCGCCCAAGTAAAATCCTGTGTTTTGCTTGCTGGTTTAATGACAGAGGGAAAAACTACGGTTACGGAACCAGCACTTTCGCGAGACCATAGCGAGCGGATGCTTAAGGCTTTTGGTGCCAAACTAGATACTGATTCGGATACCAATAGTGTCACAATTACAGGTGGAATTCAACTGTACGGACAAAATGTGATTGTACCGGGAGATATAAGTTCGGCGGCATTTTGGTTAGTAGCTGCAGCAATTGTACCAGATTCCGAGTTGACCATCGAAAATGTTGGTGTAAATCCTACTCGTACTGGTATTTTAGAAGCCTTAGAAATGATGGGGGCAGATATCGTTAGGGAAAACCAACGGGAGGTTGCAGGGGAACCGGTTGCTGATTTGCGGGTACGTTCTAGCAAGTTAAAAAGTTGTACCATCGCTGGCGATATTATACCAAGAATGATTGATGAAATTCCCATTTTGGCTGTTGCTGCTGCATTTGCCGAAGGTACAACTGTAATTAAAGATGCTGCCGAGCTTAGAGTCAAAGAAAGCGATCGCATTGCTGTTATGACTCAGCAATTAAACAAAATGGGGGCTAAAGTTACAGAATTACCTGATGGGATGGAGATTACAGGTGGTACACCCCTAACTGGTGTAGATTTGGACAGTTTTACGGATCATCGAATTGCCATGAGTTTGGCGATCGCAGCTCTGAATGCTTCTGGTACTACTAATATAGATCGGGCCGAAGCTGCAAGTATTTCCTATCCAGATTTCTTTGATACCCTTAAGGGAATTATTTGTTCGTAGTATAAAATTTCATATTGATTGCGTGGCTGAGTGTATTTTTGGATCTAGAGTTCATTGCATCATCACTATCTGCGGATACATGAGGCATTTATAAAGAATATTTTAAGAAATATAGAACGGAGAACAAGATTCTTCGTTTTTTTGTATAGCTCATACAAATTGAAATCTAAACTCTACGAGTTGATAGCTGGCTATTATTATGTTTTCTGCTAATTTTTAAGTGAGAGGTGAGTACTATGAATCCATCCCTGACCTTATTAAATTTATTTGCAGGCTAATTCTTGTTAATCAACTGAATCGCTGGAAATTTCAAAATTTCATAAATTTCAATGAGCGACCAGTATTAATGAATAGCAATCAATCAAAGATTGAATTTTTCACAATAATTCAAGTGAGGAGTCAATATCATGAATCCATTCTTAGTCAAAGATATTATTCCAGGAAGCCAATCTTCCAACCCAACTTTATTGGGTGCGGTCGATGATAAATTACTTTTTGCAACTCCTTCAAAACTATGGAGAACTGACGGTACACAAGCAGGTACAGTTTTAATAGGCGATGATTTGGGTCCTCTACCCGAATTTCCATTTTTTCTTAGGGGTCCTGCAACCAGTTCTGGTGGTAATCTCTTTTTTCTTGCGCAAGCACCAGAATCTAGCGCTGCTGTTTTAATAAAAAGTGACGGTACAGCAGAAGGTACCTCTGATATTTTTAGTTTTGATCAGATAACGGGAGCAAGCTTCGGTGAACTGACCGATGTCAATGGAACCTTATTTGCTGCATCGTTTGAAGGCGATTTTGGTCCCGAAGGAAGATTGGTTAAATTTGATGACAGCACTTTTGAGCTAATTGTAGTCAAAGGTGATTTTGGCAGATCTGGTTTTCTCGGAAATTTCACTAGCGTCAACGATAGGCTTTATTTCAGCGCTAATGACAGTTCAACTGGAGAGCAGCAAACTGGTAGGGAATTATGGAAGAGCGACGGTACCAATGCCGGTACAGTAGAAGTTAAAGATATTAATCCCGGTAATAATGGTTCCAACCCAGAAAATCTCACTGATGTCAACGGTACCCTGTATTTCACTGCTGATGACGGTAGCAACGGTAGAGAATTATGGAAGAGTGATGGTACTCAAGACGGTACTGTTTTAGTCAAAGATATTTTCTCTGGTAGTGGAAGTTCTAACGCCAATAACTTGACACAAGTTAATGGTCAATTATTTTTTACTGCTGACAATGGCAAT
>JGI1201J43222_100302_pt1 | contig 12978 bp, 14 predicted proteins | sample MastesBC008_FD_43222 | JGI IMG/M metagenome (IMG submission 43222) | reverse complement strand
GATAGACAAATATTGGCGCTAAAGCGCTACTACAAACATATTTTTTCATAAGTAATTAAGCGGACATCATATCAGACCCTCAAAATCAGTTGAATTTCTCCCCGCGTGCAAAACGTTCAATCAATTCACTGCGACTCAAATTATTTTTTTGTGCGATCGCACCCAAATTTTCCCAAGCTATATCGGTGATTCGTAGCGATCGCACATTTTTTGGTTATTAATAGTCCTGTTTAAATTTATTGGAACTGGAGCGCTTGCACTACAAAGATTTTTGTTAAGCAACAGTGTCAAGATTTTATATGGAATCTCTAAATAGTTAAATCTGACTTGTTTCAGGAAATGGTTGGGTTTGACTGATTACGTCAACATTTGGATCGAGTGCATCTCCTGTATTGTAAACGTAGTCAAAAGCACCACTGTCTCCTAGTAAATGGGCGCGCAAAAATAAACCACTCCAACGGGCAATTGTTTCTACAGCAATTTCCTGCTCTAATGTAGGTCTATTCGGTTCGCGAATAAGATTGTCCTCATTGGTGATACCGTAATGGTTTGCTCCGTCAACTGTAATTAAGGCTTTGGGCGGATTAATTATTTCATCGTAGGTTTCTTCAGTTGAAGAAGGTTGTATTACACTATCACGGTTACCAAAAATCAATCCAGTTGGAATGTCCTCATTATTCACTGGAAGAAATTCATTTGTTATTGGATCTCTAAAGCTAGTGCCATAAAATATACCAGCCATTAATTCTGGTGGCTGAACATAGTCTTCCGAACAAACTCCTGGTAAACAAATATCGTCTTGAATTGCGCCTAATCCGACAGAACCACCAAAGGAATGACCTAGTAATCCTAATTTATCTGTATCAACAATATCTGCTACAGGAGAAGAGGGATTATTATCTTCTATGACCATTTGATTGAGAACATCGTTGACCTGCTGCTGTTGGGCGAAGAGTCCGGTGAATTCTTCGCCTGTTGCTGGATTTACTACACTTCTTTCGTCATTGGGGACAACAACAACAAATCCGTAACTTGCAACTTGAGCCGCATAATCTGAGTAATCAGATTTATCTACTAATGCACCCTGTAACATTAATGCTACCGGGAATTCTACGTTTTTTTTGGCAATATGAGGTACAACAGGGTAGTAAATATCAGCTGGATCGCCATTTACTGCGATAGTTGTGCTGTAATTACCGATTGTCTTATATAAGGGATCGGGACTGAATTTAGTAGTGCATTCAGGGATAAACCAAGGTTTATCAGGTTTATGGGGAAAGACAAATTTATTCAGATCTTCTAAATTTAGAAGATCTAAATTTAGATCTTCCAATTTCAGGTCTTTTAAGTTCAGGTCTTCTGAACTTAGATTGTCTAGTGAAAATTTTGGGAAAATTTCATTTAGTTCCAAATTCAGGCGATCATTAAAAAAATGATTTATTCCAGATAGTAAATCGTTGAAATATACATCAACCCCGTCTTCATCAACCAACTGAATTTTGTTTTTATGATTTTTGAGTTCGAGATCTGCAATCAATTCATCGTCGATATTTTCCCCATATACATGGTTGTAATACTTACATGAAATTGATTTGATACTATCTGGAAGTAATGAATTGAACGAAAATTTACTGTTATATTTGTTGTCACTTAAGGTGTCAAATTTGCCTTTACCAAGTGAAAAATCCTGTAAATCAGCATTACCCAAGGTAAATTTACTAACTAAATCACTATCTTGAGTATTTAGGAAGAAATTATCATTCTCTGAGTACGAAGTATTTTCCATAAATCATAAAGCCCAAAGTATAGGTTATCTAATATGATTTTTCTTCAAATTACTTCCACATTCAAGAGAGCGAATAAATTCTATATATTAGAATTCTAGATAGTTGTAATTTCCTAAGTTATTTCTCTAAAAGATTTTCTAACGCTGCACCGACAACCCGATGATCGGGGTCTTTTCTGAGTTTTTCTAAGGCTGCTTTTGCTTGAGGATTGTCAAATCTTTTTAATGCATAAGCAGCTCGGAGACGTATATTTTGTAATTCATGGTTTGCTAATTCTAGTAACTTTGTTAAAGCTTCAGCACTTTTACTAGTATTTGCTAGTACACCCAATACATCTACTCCCGACTCTTGTACTGTTAAGTCTTCATCCTTAAGAGCTACCAGGGAAACATCAAATAAGTCTTCCGGACATTCCATTTCCACTAGTACAGCTATGATACTGCGACGAACTATCCAATGATCGTCTTGATAAAAAGTTGCTACCAGGTGGGGGATTGATACTTTCCCAAATAAAGATAGGGAATTTGCAGCTTCAGCCCGTACATTTGGAGTATCATCCAGTTTCATCATTTCCATTAAAGCCGCAAAAGATTCTGAAGTTTGTTGTTTTGCTAAACTCATAGCAACGCGCGATCGCACCAAAAATTCTGAATCGTAGAGTTTAGTTTTGAGTAAGGGTACAGCAATTTCCGATTGATAACTGTTAAGAGCATCAATAGCCTTGAGACGATAAGAAAAATCGGAGTTGTTGAGATTTGCTTTAATTTCCTGGAGTTCCATGTATATACCCGGGCAGATTTTTTTAACTCATATTTTTTACTTTATTTTACAAAATTAAATAAATAACAAGATCCTAAGGCAAGATTTATTTGGGGATTGGGGATTGGGTAATCAACGGTTAGCGTCTAAATTTGCTAAAAATTTATAGAAATATGGATTGGATAGGTAAAAAATGACCCAATTAACAGGAAAAGTAAAAGAATTAATTATTAAGGCGAGAATTGTCAGCTTTGCTGAGTGGGAAAAAACCCATCCAAAAACAGCAATTGAGATTTTTCAAGCAGCAGATGATGCAGGTCGATATCTGACAGATGAAGATTTACAGCAGATAGAAACCCTTGCACCGAACAATTCAAAATTTATCCCTTTAGTTAAAGTTTTGCGCGGTTGCGTCACTGAAATTGTTGATGAAGCCAGGGAGCAAGTTTTAACTACCTACCCCGATATTACCCAACCGGGAGGAGGTTTATATCCTCAACAACGAGCAGCTGCTTGCTGGCGAGATTTTTGGCATTTTTTGCGCTGTATTTCCTACGGAATTGCTGGGGAACACTCAGAATATACCAGTCCTACTGGGCTTCACTATATGAAGTTACTATATGAAGAATTACAAGTACCTTTGGATGCAATGGTTGTCGGTTTAGAAGGTATTAAGACTGCCAGTCTAAAACGATGCGATGCAGATTCAGCAGAAGCTTTGAGTCCTTATTTCGACCATCTGATTACTAAAATGGCTAGCTTTCGGGATAGTTAACAGTTAACAGTTACCAGTTATCAGTAACTCATTACTCATTACCCATTACCCATTACCAATTACCCATTACCCATTACCCATTACCNATTACCAATTACCAATCAATTCCCTTTTCCGAAAAATAACCGGTGTAGCATTGCCCAATTTGCTGAAAGCCAAGAGAATTGTAAAGTGCAAGTGCTACGGTATTATCATCGTCTAACCATAAATGCACTGCAGGGCGTTCTTGCAATAATTCACTGATAAAAAACGCTAACAATTTATAGCCAAAGCCCTGTCGGCGATATTTTGCAAAAGTTAAAGGTGCAAATATACCTGCATACTTGGCTGTATCCCTTCCCCTTTTGACTACAGAAACAATTTCTCCGTTGTTCTCTAAAACTGCAATTTGTTTTGCAGCAATTAAAAGATCCCAATTACGATTTAAACTACCACTACCCCGTTCTGCAATATATGCAGCTTCATAAGCTTGCAACCATTCCTTATCTTCTGGTTTAGCCCATCTCCCTTTTCCACCACCTGGAACTTGGTTACAAATCATTACTATCTGGTCATACTCTCTACGTAGTCGATAGTTTTCTAACAAGAATGGATGTATCCAGTTTTTTACGTGGTTAGAAGTAAAAACTCTTCTGGGAACTCCTTTTGACTGAAGAATTTTAAAAAGCATTTGTGCAGTAATGCGATCGCTAGCTTCTAGAGATGCATTAGTTTGATTTGGCTCTACCATCAAAACACCAGAAATTTCTGAATTCAACATTGCAATTGCGAGCTTTCCTCCTATTTGCTCAAAAGCAATATTGTTATGAAAAATAAAATCTAGCCCCCGTTCCAGTTCTAGGTTTTCATGAGAATTATCTGCTAACCATTGTGTTGCTGCTTGCAGAAGTCTGGGAGGAGGGGACTCGATAATTTTGAGCGCTGATCGTGTAGTGATGGGGTCTTGCATAGCAAGATTATATAGGACTTACGTAGGCTTCGCGAAAAAATATATTATGTAGTGGAGACGTAGCATTGCTACGTCATTATCAAAAATATATTTCGATAAACTAACGAGAAAGTAATTGATTACCAACCCAAAACAGAATAAAACTCTTTTACATTAATATCATCCTCTGTTGCTGGAGAAGTTTCAGTTTTAACCTCTGATTGCTTAGTGTCTGATGTGTTAGTATCGGAATCAACCCTAGATTCTGTGCAAAAAGTTGCAGTACTTAAACCACCAAATCTTTGCACTGCACTAGTTCGCATTCTCAGATCGGGACTAGCAAACCAAAATCTTTCAACTGAACTCATTGTTTCGTATTCAGTTATTAATACCAAACCATCTTCATCATCCATTTCAAAGCGACCAACTACAGGAACTATCTCTGCATAACCTCGCTCCCGCAGTAGTCTACCTTTTCTTGGATTATCTGGATCTGGAACAATTGCAAATACTGTTTTACCTTCGTGATTTTCATCACCTTCTCGATCCCAAGCCATGGTTCCTAACCAGCGTACTCGAGAACCACCTACAGACAAAGTAGGGTCAATAGAGTGCATTTCACACAAAGCAATAATTTCTGGATCGTCAGCAGCCAAAGTTTCTACAACAATGTCTGATTCTCCTTTCTCTGCTCGTTTAAAGGCTAAGTGGTGTGTTGTTCGCTTTGAAGACCACCTACCAGCACTAAGCTGAAAAAATTCTACCGCATCCATCAAACCCAATACTCCCAAATCATAATTATTAAATTATTAATCCTGCAAGTTAACTTGCCGAATATTTTTGTTATGACATCGTCTTCCAGATTACAGCCATTAATGCTTGAGGTTCAACCAAACCGGAGCAACAAGTTTCTAGTAATTCAATTACCTAAATAAAATATTCTACAAATTTATTGTAAACATGGTAAAAATCTGGCAAATACCCTCTCAAACTTTTCCAAGCTCAACATCATTCTCAAAACCTTGTTCAAAAGAGACTGGACTCTCACTTGAGGATACTGTAAACTTTCTTTAACACTATTCTCTATAGCTTGACAAATGTCACTAATTAGCAGTCTTTGCTAATATAAGACAAAGGTACAAAAATACTACGTATGGAAAGTAGTGTTTTGCCTGTGTAGTTAATTAAATAAATTTCAAGGAGGCTTAAATGGACTTCCCTATCGAACTAACATTAGAGCAAAAATTCCGCTTACAAACACTAAAAGAACAGGTTCAAAGTTTGACACAAGAGGAGGCACAAACCTATCTATTAGAGGTTTTGCGACAAATGATGGTTAAGGATAATTTGGTAAAACATCTTCTAAAAGATGCTGCTTAAATAGACATATTTTCATTGGAGCTAATAGTTTCAGTGGAGCTAGACTGGCAGATACTTAAATTCTTGCCAACATCTTGACCGAATTAAATGACCGTGTGGGAACGCGTTCGCATAATTTGTTTTGTTACAATTTTTTGTTGCATCATTGCAAATGTAAAGAACGCTGGAAATTGGGGGATGACAGTTTATGAGTCATCCAACTAACAATTTTATTTTTTTCTGCGATAGTTTGTATTTATATACATTTATCGTCTTTACAAGGGTTTTCCAGCTTTCTTAAACCTTATTTTTCGAAGCTTATCGGCTAAGAAATAGAAAATATGGCGCTATGTGCAAGTCAAAAGTTAAATCCGATCTGCAGTCACGCTGCATAACAAAAGCTTACGAATTATAGCTTTTAGCACGTCTACGACGTTAGCATAGTGTGTCCGTAGTTATAAATATCCTATTATGTAGTGCTATATATTGTGTTCGCTTTGCCGCTAAACATTTTAAGATTCAAACAAGATTAAGTGCCAAGTTTTGCTTGATTTTATGATTTATTATATTATTTAAGACTTATTTAAAACTGAGTTTGTACATTAATATTGATGGCGGTGCGTTACAGCAAATTTTGAATTATTCGAACAATTCAATCTTTATTTTGCCATAACACGCCTTACTTGAGAATTTGTCTGTAGCCGAAAATTGATATATCAATTAACCTATTTGTTTAACTACTAGACCTTTTTACTTGAGAAATCGCTAACTCCATCGCTCGCTGTACTGTAGTTTCCGATTCCTGAGTTAATGCGTTTTGCAAAGGTTCTAAAACGCTATCTTTAGGAGGAGCTGTTTCGCTAGTTCCTATCTTCATCAATGCTAAAGCAGCTGATTTACGACTTTCTCCGCTAGAGTAACCCAATAACTCAACTAATTTGGGAATGGCTGGTTGATAAGCTAAATTACCTAAAACTGCAGCAGCTTCACAACGTACAGTTTCGTCGCTGTCATTAAGAGCATTAACTAAAGTTTCAAATGCTTGTTCTTCGGGACTGTCTTGGGCTACTTTAGCGATCGCACCCACTACCGCAGCCCGAACAACTGGGGATTCTGAGGAGATTTCCTTATATAAAAATTCTTTTGCTTCTACCCCAATAAATGCTAAAGCCCAAGCTGCATGACCTTTGGTGCTTTCAGGATGTTCTGGGGAAGCTAAAATTTTCAGTAAGGCTGGTACCGCAGCTTCTCCTGTTCTCGCTAAGGCTCCCACAGATGAACCTTTGACCACCGTGTCTTCATCGGTCAACAAGGCATTAATTAAGTGGGGAACTGCTTCGGGGTCAGCAATTAAAGTCAGGGTTTTTGCAGCCGCACGACGTACTACTACATTGGGATGATGAGCTAAAGCCTCTAATAACTGGGGAACAGCAGGTTTACCCACTTGTCCTAATGAATCAGCGAAGCCCAGTCTGGTCATACCTCGGGAATCCCCTAAACATTCAATCATTTGTTGTATGACTTGCCGATCGCTTTTATCAAAGGTATTGAGGCTTAGTTGTTCCCTGACGGTCTGGAGTAAAGTGTCGGTTTCAACAACTGTGAGTGGGGTTTCAAAGTTGAGCATCGAGATAAATTAATTCTTGTTAAATGCACTAAAGCACTGAGTAGGAACTCTTGAAAAGGAAGTATTTTCTCTGGAAAGATATTCCTATTTACTGCTGGTGAGACTAGTGTGTAGTTCTCGCCATTCTTGAAGTTTGGCATCTATTTCTGCCAATTGAGGTTCTAGTTGAGTCATTGTATGGGACTTTGACATTTTTGCTTTTTGCGCTGCTGCTAAGGTTTCATTAACTAAACGTTCCCGATATGTTTCTAGTTCTTTAATTACTTCTGCTAGCTCTTCGGCATTTATTTGTCCTGCTTCAGCCATCTTTTTATTTCTCCAACTGTATTAGTTTTCTCATTTTCTGCTATTTTCTTGAAGTCCTGCTGAGCTAATTTAGCTTTCTGACAGTTAAACTTTATGGTGCTTTACCTCTTTGAAAATTTATTACCATGTCCAAACGAGATAAAGCACTGGTAGCCGATTCCCTTACATAGGTGTCAGTTGACTCGTCGTTAATTAATTCAGTAAGAACTTCTGTAGAGCGCTTATCTGGAATTGAACCCAGAGCATTCACAATTGCCACAGCCAGCCCTAAGTTTTCTGTACTTTTGAGAGTTTCAAATAAAATATCTAGAGATGGGGGACCAACTACCCCTAAAGCCATAACAGAAGCAATGTGAACTACCGGATTAGGATCTTCCATCGCCATCTTTAATCCCTGCATTCCATTTTCTGGGAAAGGAACGTCGGGATGAATAGAAGCAACTTGGGCGAGAGCCTTCGCGCAACTAGCTTTTATTGTAACGTTATCATTATTGAGCAATGAATCTACTAGGGGAGGTATAGAATCTGCACCAATGAACCCTAGTGCTTTTACTGCTGCTCTGCGATAAGTGACATCTTCTGCTCCTAAAATTCCCATGAGGCGAGTTATGGTTTGCTCGTCATAAGTTTCAGCAATGTCAACCATCGCCCTTTCTCTGAGGTTGGGATTGGGATGCTTTAGTTGTTCAAATAGTTGTTCGCTGGGCATAAAAAGTAAATTATATAGACTTTGGGTTGTTGGTTATTAAATTACTGTTTCTTATTTATCACTTATTACTTGTTACTCATTACTGTGCGCTAACATTACTTATTACTCATTACTTATTACTTGTTACTCATTACTTACAGCAAAGCTGTCTGTGAAGCTTTAGCAGCAATTAACGGATCGCTATCGTTGGCAATTATAGAATGAGAACTATAATCTCCTAGTTTTTCTAAAGCTATTAAAGTTGCATATTTCAAATCCCAAATATTTGTTTCTAAACTGGCTTTAAGTTCGGGAATTGCTCGTTTATCGCCGATTTCTCCCAAAGCGATCGCAGCAGCAGCGCGAGATTTTTGAAATTGGGGCAAAGGATTTTTTAGTGCGGACATTAATAGATCGTAAGCAGGAGCATGTTTCAGCCAACCAAATAATTTCATCACATGGTAATGCGCTCCATAGTCGTTATGTGCTTCTTCCTCGTAAGTATCAAATAAAGCCTGAGGAGTTTCGTCCTGATATGTTTCTAACAGAGTTTTAATTGCAAGATAGCAACGACCAAAGTCTGTTTGATAAAGTTCTTGGATCGCAAAAGCTAGACTTGGGGTTTGGTCATATTCATGGACAAAATCAAGGTCATTGGGGTGATCCCGTAACACTTGCTCTAAATAAGGTTGAATTTGCCCAAAAGTTAGATTTCCTTTTTTTATCCCTGAGTATCCGATTAAACGAATCGCCCGCAATCGAAACACCAGAGAAACAGGACAGCGAGCAATTTGTGGAATTGCTGGATCGTAATCGCAATCTATTAAATCTTGAATACAACCCCTTCGTGCATTTACACTAGAATGTTGTAAAAATTCTACCACCTTTCCCATCTCTGTGTCGTCTCCACTCAGGCGGCAGATGGCTGCAATTGCAGCACTAGCAATTGGTGGATCTTCATGTTCTGTGAAGGGATGCAGGCGAGAAAGAGCTTTTTGATAATTTAACTTAGTGAGAATATGTATGATTGTGCGATAAAGTTGCCCCGGTCTTTCTAAAACTTGAGCAACTTCTTCTAAAATATCTTCTTCTTGAGTGCCAAATTCCCCGATCGCCCAAACAGCATTTTCTACTGTATAGCAATCTTCGTCCTTCAAACATTTACGAATTATCGGCAAAGCTTGTTTTGCTTGTAACCTTCCTAAGGTTTCCACTGCTTTGCGTCGTACTATGCGGTTGTCCAGGGAGGAATCAGTATTTTCAACCGCTCGTATTAATGCATTAATACTATCATCTGTAGGAAAGTTGACTAAGTGAGCGGCTGCAGTGTAACGAGAGTTTCCTGCATCTGCTTCGTCTTTAGGAGCATCTAAAAGAGCGATGGCTTCTTGTTCTGTCAGGTTAAAGAGATTGAAAAAGCGTTTATCCATGCACTCAATCTTATATCAATCCATTTATCTTCAAATATTTTAATCTTCAAACTTGAATCTTCAAACTTTAACCTTCAAACTTTAATTTTTCGATATAAAGACCAACTGGGGACTCCTAGAGAAATACCCAACCAAAACCGGCAAAGCACTTTACTAAGAATCCCCAGATCTGAAGGTTTTAAGTCTTAATCAGCAATATCAAGAACTTTGAAGCTACCCTATCTACTAAGATAAGGAGTTAATTACATAGTCTAGAAGAGCATTGTACTCTGTTAATGCTTGGCTAGACATATCACGAGGAGCGCAACCACGGTTACGAGCGAATGATAATGCTTCTACGTAAGGAGCGGTAGGCAGGCTCAAGGAACGATATACTTCACGCTGACCAGCAATTCCCCACTCATCAACGGGACCAGTACCACCAACAACTAAGCAGTATTGGATTAAACGTAGGTAGTGTTTGATGTCACGTTGACACTTAGCTTTGAAGGTATCGGTGGAATTAGCTTCACCAGAGTTGTTCAAGTAAGGATACTTCTTGATACAAGCGTCATAAGCTTCTTTAGCAACGTTGTCAAGGTTGCTTCCGAGCTTTTCAGCAGCTTCTAGACGAGCAGTTGCACGTTGGATGCTACCTTGAACGGATTCTAGATCAGAACTGCTGGGAAAACGACCTGCAGCATCTGCCGCAGTAATAACTGTGCTAAGAACGGATTTCATGTTTTTACTATCTCCAGGTTAACTTTGATCGAGTGTTTATTTCTGTACTATTGCCTAAAAGCTTCGTTACTAAGAGTCTTAGAATTTTGTTAGTAATTAGCTTAGAGCAGCAATAACGCGATCGAAGTAGCCAGATGCTTCAGCAACTAAGCTAGCGCAGCGATCCTCTGTCACAGGAGCTCCCATTTTACGCAGTTTTGAACCAGCAAATTCTTCGCTAGGAGTATCTTTGATGTGAGCAGCAGCTTGAGCCTTCATGATTTGGACAGCACGAACTGTAGAAGTGGTAGGTACTCCCAAAGCAGAGTAGGTTTCTTTCAAACCGTTCAAGCAACGATCGTCTAGAACAGAAGCATCACCAGCTAATAGAGCATAGGTAACGTAGCGGAGGATGATTTCTGCATCACGTAAACAAGCAGCCATACGGCGGTTAGGGTAGCAATTACCACCTGCTTGAATCAAACCTTGGTTTTCGCAGATCATTCCAGCGACAGCATCAGAAACCATACAGCTAGCGTTGCTAGCAATTGCGTTTACAGCATCAAGGCGTCTGTTACCGGAAGCGATGAAAGCTTTTAGAGCATCGATATCACCAACAGGTGAGGTGCTAGCATCTGACGTAACTACGGCTCTAGAAAATGCGTCGAGCATTGAACTCTCCTGAAATTTTACTTATACGAAAATAACTTTCTTATGTGGTTCGTTACTCTCTGAGTGACCAACCAAGTTTTAAGATAATCGTTAAGGGTTACTTGAATCTCATTTCTGAGATAGAAAGTAATAATCTGTAACTTTTATCTAGACTCTGTTAAATTTACGATCTGGCTTGACAACCTAGGCTATCGCCTGTATTACAGCGAGTGAAGGCATTCCATTGTCCTAATTCTTCGCCCGGACGACTGCAGAGCATGGCTCGCGTTTCTTCACTAATACCTTGAGCTTTTGTAAAATCAGCGCCGGAAATATTTTGCACTTGCTCGAAATTCGCATCTGTCAAATCAGCAGCGCGGAAATCTACTCCCTGTAATTCAGTTCCAATGAAACGAGCTTTACGTAAATAAGCTCCGGTGAATAAAGCTCCTTGTAAGTTAGCTCCACTTAGAGCAGCATCTTCTAAGTTAGCTCCCCGCAGATCTGTACCGCTGAGGTAAGCTCCCCGGAGATTAGCGCCTCTCAAATCTGCATTTTTCAGGTTAGCAGTATTAAGAAATACTCCATTCAAGTTTGCTTTTGGTCCAATTGCGCCAGAATTTCTGTAGTCAAATCCCTCTACCCATTGAGTTTGGGAGTCGTAGCGGGCGAGTTGCAGTTTTGCACCTTCCAATTGGGCTTCAGTTAGACAGCACCCTTCCAAATTAGATCTGAATAAGTAACTTTCTGCTAAATTCGCTCCTGTTAGGTTAGCACCACTGAGGTTAGCCCCGCGCAAATCAGCATTTTTAAGGTTTGCACCGCTCAGATTCGTCTGACTTAAATTTGCACCGATCAGGTTGGTGCTACTAAAATCAATTCCTGACAAATCCATTTCACTGAAGTTAATTCCCTGCAGGTTAGTTTTGGCAAAACTTTTTTTTTCTTGGAGTGCTTGTAATATTTCGTTAGAGATCATAAATAATTCAAAAGTTAAAAGTCATTAGTGGATTGCACACGTCTGACGACGTAAGCACAGCCAGAGGCTTTGCCGTCGCCGGATCCGTAAGGTGACGTAGTCATAGGCTCTGCCGCAAGGCTTAACCGTAGGTAGCGCAGCTGTAGCGTGTCCTTAGGACATAAGTCAAAATATGACTTGCGGACAAGATGAGATAAATACCTCATTTGCGAGAAAACTACTTTTAGAGTATTGTCTGTTTACTGTTCCCCGTTCCCTGTTCCCTGTATTCCTTAAAAATCTAAGAAACATTATCATGCTATATGGTGGGTATTGCTTGCCATAAAAGAAATAATTGGGTTTTGAGGGAGAAATTAAGAATGTCAGTGACACCACCAATGACAATGATGGATTTTTTTCGTAAAAGTGAGGGGACTTGGTTCTCTCAAAGAGCAGTGCATAACTTTGCTGCAGTTGCGGATGAATCCGGGGAATCAAATCTGATTGTTCAAGTTTTAGATCGACAGGAACCCAGTGTTTTAGAAATCGCCTCAAAAGAAGGGATTGACCCAGCTTCAGTTGCTGGAGGTGCAAAGTTTTCATGGCAAGGAAATCTTAAAGATGGGGAACCCAATCCTAATTATGCGGCAATACTTGTAGATGTTCCTAACCCTGATAATCCCCGTTGTGGTAAATTTTTCCGCAATCAAGGTTACGTTGAAGGTATTCCAGTAGTAGGAATTTATAGTTTTGCGGAAGATGGAGTATTGACCATTGATACAGAATATGAAAAAAATCAGGGTCAAGAACGTTGTTGGTTCGTGACGGATGATTTTCGCGTGCGGGTAAGCACGGTTAAGTTGATGAATGGAGTCAATTTCATGACTTATTCTTCTGAACGTCGTTGTATTTTACCTTCTCAACTCGATGAAATGGTAGAAAAGAACCGACAGAGGGCTTTAACTGCATAATTGGTAATGAATGGGTAATTGGTAATTGGTAATGGGTAAT
>JGI1201J43222_100300_pt1 | contig 13017 bp, 9 predicted proteins | sample MastesBC008_FD_43222 | JGI IMG/M metagenome (IMG submission 43222) | reverse complement strand
ACTCCTGACTCCTGACTTAAAATTCTAATGAAATGGACATTTTCCTCCCGTTCCTATATTTTTCCAAGGTTCGGGTTGGGGAAATAAATTAGGTTTTAAAAGTGTATTTTCAAATTCTTGATGAAATACTTTTGTTGCTGAAGCTGAAATTGGTGGAATAATCCAGCCCCAATCAGCAGGAACAGTTCTACCTTCACTAGCTTCGCGCTTACAATGCATCATGAATTGTTCTGAAGCTGTATGATGATCGACCATTAAAATTCCACTATTACCAAATGAATGTAAAACAGCGGTATTTAATTCAATTAATGCTTTGTCCTTCCATAAAGATAATTTAGAGTTAATATCCAATCCCAACTTTTCAGCAATAGTTGGAAGTAAATTGTAGCGATGAGCATCACCAAAGTTACGGGAAGCGATTTCCGTACTCATATACCAACCATTAAATGGTGCTGCAGAATATGACACTCCGCCGATTTCCAAACAATGACTAGAAACACAAGGTAAAGCATGCCATTTTAAACCTAAATCTGCAAACCAAGGTAATTCGGGATGGGTAATTGGAACTTCTAAAACTATGTCTTGAGGAATTTCAAATAATTGTGGTTTTTCTCCTGGCATTTGAATAATTAATGGCAAAATATCGAATGGAGTTCCTTTACCTTTCCACCCCATTGTCTGACAGATTTTCGTGAGTTCGAGTTGTGCTGGATCGCCAATAATTGTACCATCAGCCTGTTCATAACCTGCATAGCGAATTAGTAAAGGGTTCCAAATCCGAATACCTGGTTCTCCTGGTTTATTAGCTGGAAAAATTGAAATTATAGATCTAATTTTGCCACCATTTGTTGCTAACTGAATATGTTCTAATATTGCCTGAAATATTTCTTCTGCGGTCGATAAATGTCTCAGGTCGCGAACCATTAATGTCTGCCAAAATATTCTCCCTATACAGCGCGAACTGTGTCGCCAAGCTAATTTGGATCCATAGGTAATTTCTTCTTGAGTTTGTCGATATGTTCCTGTTTTTTCTAATTCACTGTATATTTCAATCAGTCGTTTTTCAAGATTTGCAGTTGGTATATTTCGTTCCTTATAAAAAATTTTAATAAAATCTGCAGCCTCAGAGATAATAGAGTCTTTAACTAATTTTGTCTTGCTTGGGGTTATTTTATCTACATTTAGATTACCCGAATTTGTTTTACTTGATTTTTTTGATTTTTTACCTAATCTATTAGTTTTTAAACTTGCAGGAAACAAATAACGATATTGTTCAATAATTGATTGAACTCTTATTTTATGATTCATCTTTTCTGCAAAATATATTTGTTTATTTGTCAATACATGCTGAGTAAATTTAGAAATAATCCTGGGGAATGCTACGGAGAAAATATGGCTACTACCAAATCATAATTTTTGGTTTCGAGTGGATAGCAGCCAAATAGCATACGCTTGTATATTTAAATTGATTAATAGATGAGATTTGGAGTTAATTAATTTGTAGGGAACTAACTTATAACAAGTAAATTTATATCTAACTAATGATTAGGCTCTTTGAGAAAAAAGACACATAAACTTGCACAAATCAACGCAGTTATACCCATCACGTTAAATAAAGTTTGAGTATCACTAAAGTTATAAATAGTTAGAAAAAGTACGCCACCTACATTTCCATAAGCACCAACATTACCTGCAATTTGTCCCGTAATTTCCCGTCTAATCAAAGGAACTATACTAAATGTTGCACCAGCACCAGCTTGAACGAAGTAAGCACAAAATATTGTCACTAAAATTGCACTCATAAGTGTCCAATTTTCGTCTATTCTTCCCATCAACAAGTAACCAACTCCGATTCCTACAGTTAAACCTGTCATTACCCATTTGCGATTTCCTAAACGATCAGAAATTAATCCACCACTAGGACGAGAAATTAAATTGAGAAAGGGAAAACTCGCAGCAACAAAACCAGCATGGACGAAATTTAGGCTTAAAGTTTGAGCAAAAAAAGTTGGTAATATAGAAACCACTGCAATTTGCGAACCAAAATTGGTCAAGTAGGTAAAGCTTAATAAAGCAATCTGTCTAAACTCATAGCGCTCCGATGGGGGATAGGTTCGCTCTGACTGCAAAAAGTTGTTACTGAAAGGATTGATTGAACCAATTAACTCCCGATTCACTTCCCATGATTTGAAAAATTGAAAGAGATATAAAACAGCGATCGCAATCCAAATCAAAATAAATTGACTGTCGTTGAGAAAATTAATTGAATCCGAATGTAAGGGAAGAGACAGTAAACCCAAGGATAATAACAATCCTAAATCCATTGCAGTCATAGCCCAAAAACTGCTGCGACTGGTAACTTGGATCGCTCCGCTACGTTGGGGACGACGAAATTCTTGTCCAGGTGGGGTATCTCGAACATTAAACCAATAGATAACACCATAAATTGCACAAACAATCCCAACAAAACATATTGCAAATCGCCAGTTTACCTCTCCCATTGCAAACATTGCTGTTGCTGTTCCTAAGGATGGTAATAAAAATTGGGATGCAGCAGCACCAAAATTACCCCAACCACCGTATATTCCTTGAGCAATACCAATCTCTTGGGATGAAAACCATTCTGCAACCATGCGTACTCCTACCACAAAACCTGCACCCATTACACCCATAGTCAAACTGCTATAGACAAGTTGGTGAAAACTAGTTGCAAATCCAGTCATAAAGCAAGGAATTACAGCAAATACTAGGACACCAGCAAAGGTAATTCGCGCTCCCCAACGGTCTAACAACATCCCAATCAAGATTCTTGCTGGTATCGTTAGGGCTAGATTGCAAATAGCTAAGGTTTTAAGTTGTTCCGAAGTCAGACTTAAATCATTGTGAACTTCGAGCGCAAAAGGTGCAAAACTAAACCATACTAAAAACGATAGGAAAAAAGCGAACCAAGTTAAATGGAGAATTATATACTTTCTGGATAATAGCGAAATAGAAAACATCAGATTTATAAAGTTGTTTTTACAACGAAACCTGACACAAAAGACACAGGACAGAAATAATTTTGAAGCTGTTTTGAAGACAGCCAATATTACAGAAGATAATTTTTACAAATATGAATAAAGCTTTGAAGTCTCTAATTACATAGCTTTCGGAAATGCCAAATAAATATGCAGTCAAAATTTAATAGTAAAAAAACAGTATGATTAACTTATCTTTAAAGTCAAATTTAGATATAATTACTGTTATAAATATGAGTAATTTGCTCTTTTAAGAAACTGGAAATAATTTTGATGTTTGAATTTTTCTTTTTTTTGTCGAGCATTTTTTCTTTAGTTATCGATATGCTAAGTATGCTCGAAGGTTCTGAGGTATTACTACTATCCACTGACTATTCTTGCTGACAAGTGGATAACATTCCGGATAGTATCCACTCGGATATCCGGGTGAATATCAACGTTAACCTACTTAAATTGTAAATATATATTAACTCATCGCAGGGTGTTTGTTGGTCAGAATTTGTAATAACCTTTCAATCGAAGAATCATTTAGTTGCTGAGCTTAAGTAATATTTGGGTTGAATAAAATAGTAAACACGAGCTACATAAACAACATAGTGCATACTTAAAAGCTTCTGCTCGATGAATCATCAGGTTTCTAATCCAATAAAATCTCACTCAACAAAATTTAAGCCAAGAAAATCTAATTCAAGAAAAATTTGGAACTTTGCTAGCTATAATCTTTTATCTTCTTTTTCTCCAGCAGTGGGTCTGGAGCATTTTCATTGCGATATGAAGCGAGGTTATACCAGAGCGCGAAAACGAGAACCCAAAATTGCAAAACTTCTGAAACAAAACAATACACCTCAACAGATAGGAATTCTTGCACAAAAAGGTGTTTATGAGTTGCATAAAGACTCTTCAATGCTTCACCGAAGAGATACTCTACAACTGGTAATAGAAACGATTCAATTAAGCTCATATTCTGATGTAGTCCGGGAAAGAGTCACTCAAATATTGAATAATTATTTGGAAAATCCGATTCTATTAGGTAAGAAAGTAATTAAGCTCAGTCGGGGTGATGAGGGTTTTCCAGAACCGATTTTCATTCAACAGGGTAATTATCTATTTAATTTATATGCAGCCATTGACTGCATTTTTGTCGAAGAAGACAATACATTGCATATTTTAGACTTCAAGACAGGTAAAACTGACTTTGATCGCAGACAAGCTTATATTTATCTATTAGCAGCGAGCTATCTTTATCCGCAACGAAAAGCGATAGCTTCTTTTTATAACCTAGAAAATTGCAAGCATTCAGAAGCAATTACAGCAACAGCTGAAGTATTAGAATCTTTCCAGATTGTAATGTCCAGACTTGCAAAGCAACATCAACAAGATTTGCAACGTTATCGAAAAAACTCTGCTGATTTCAAATACATATTTCCACCAAACCCTGGTGTGAGTTGTGGATTTTGTCCCTTCAGTTCTATCTGTGAATTTGCTGTTGTTGAGGTTGCTGCATGAATATTGCTATTACCAAACCGCTTCCGCAATCTGCGGTAACTCCAATATTTTTAAGTGAGATTTTACCACTCATATTTGAAGTTGATAATTCAAGATATAATTTAAAAGAGAATATAATATGTTTTCAAATTTTTCCAGAAGTAGGACGAGAAATTGGTAATCGTTTAAGCTGGCATTTGTGTCAAAAGTTTACCGAACTAATTGTTATTTGGCAAAATAATTTTTTCTGGGTTTTAAATAAACCTACTCAAATACCCCCTAACCATAAACAATTCAAAAAAGCTCTTCTAGAAATTTGTGAGGAATTAAAAAGAGATATTAGCAATAGCTACAATTTTAACTTTGCTTTCCATAACAATTACTCGGTTCAGTTGGTAGAAAAACCACAAATTACAGCTTCTACTCTTGCTCAGTTAGCGACTAGAATTTTAAAAATTGCCTGTCCATTCTCATCTCCAATTGCTTTTTCCCAAAAACAAGTAGAAGTAAGACGTGAAGCTAATTTTTGGGCAGAAATTATAGAACTAGAAGGTCAGTTTATCCCAGCTTTAACAATAACAGCTAAGAGTAACTTTAATTGTACGATTAATTTAGCTGAGTTTTATCAAAATCATTCCTATAAACAAAATCCCCAACAACTATTAGTCGGCTTAAAAGTTCAAGATATAGAACGTAGTAGTTTTGCTACCATTACCGGAATTGTTGGTACTGTTGGCGAACATAAAGAAAAATTAAAAGCAAGTGCAACTGGTACAATCAGTAAACAAGCATTAGAAGAAGCACCAGACGAACAACCATTAGTTTCTGTACAGTTTGGTAAAAATAAACAGCAATTTCACTATGCAATGGGAGCTTTACGTCCCTGTATAACTCTTGAAACAGCAATTAAACTTGGTTTGGAACATAACAAACTACTTAATGTAGCTAAAATCGTTCCTAGAGAAAGAAAAGAACTTTTAATATTATATAAACAGGAAGCTGAAAAGGTTTTAACTAATTATGGATTTGGATTAGGGAAAAGTATCAATAGTCGCAATTATCCACAATTATTTTGGCAACCAAAATTTAAAATCTCAGCAACTAAGTTACTATTTGGAAACAATATTACTGAATTTCAAAGCAATATACTTAAAGGTCTTTCTAGAGGTGGGGTTTATCGCCGTCATCAAAATTATAGGAATCCATCAGACAAAATTACTATAGCTGCATTGAAAATAGGTAATTTCCTGGTTAAAAATTCTTGTTTAAAGCAAGTACAAGAACGTTTACAGCAATATGGTTTTGAAAGTATAATTCCTCAAGAAAACGTTAAATCATTATATTTAGAAAACTTTACAACCATTGAAGCTAGAACTAAAGTCGAAGAAAAAATCAATGATTTGATGGAAAAGCATCCCGATATAGTTTTAGTCTTTTTACCACAGGAAGATCGTAATAGTGATGATACTCCAAATGGTAGTTTATATTCTTTAATTTCTTCGTGTTTACTGCGACGAGGAATTGCGAGTCAATTTATTTATGAACGCACATTGAAAGATGTCAAATTTCATAATATTCTCAATCAAATTATTCCTGGAATTTTAGCAAAATTAGGTAATTTACCTTTTGTATTAGCTAAACCATTAGAAATTGCTGATTATTTTATTGGTTTAGATGTTTCTAGGGCTTCTAAAAAGAGAAGTAAAGGAAGTATGAACGCTTGCGCAAGTTCACGATTGTATGGAAAACAAGGTGAATTTGATGATTATAAAATAGGAGACGCTTTGATTGAAGGTGAAGAGATTCCTCAAGTAGTATTACAAAATTTTCTTCCAGGAGCGAAACTTAAAGAAAAGACAGTATTGATTTACCGAGATGGACGATTTTGTGGTGATGAAGCTTTACATTTGAAAGAATGGGCTAAAGCTACAGGTTCTCAGTTTATCCTGGTTGAATGTTACAAATCTGGAATACCTCGACTTTATAATTGGGAACAACAAATTATCAAAGCACCGACAAAAGGCTTAGGATTGCGTTTATCTGCTCGCGAGATAATTTTGGTCACAACAGAATTCAAGTCTGAGAATGTAGGTTTACCTCTCCCCTTACGTTTGAAAATTCATGAAGCAGGACATCAAGTATCAATTGAAGACTTAGCCGAAACAACGCTCAAACTTACCCTACTCCACCATGGTTCCCTTAGGGAACCACGTTTACCCATTCCGCTTTTTGGTTCTGACCGTATTGCTTATCGACGGTTAAGAGGTATTTATCCCGGTGGATTAGATGGTAATAGGCAATTTTGGTTGTAATTGTTTATTACCATAGAATTAATAAATCTAGCACCACTTAATAATGTTTTTTTCAAACGACTTGATTAAAACTTTCGTGAGATTGTGTGTATTCTATTGCGGCTCGAAATTTAGGTAAAGAACGAGAAATCATATCTTCGTTCGCAGTCAGAGAAATACGGAAATAACCAGGTATTTCTTGAGGTGTACCTGGAAAAACAAATACATTATGACTCGCCAATAACTCAGCAAAATTACAGTCATTTTCCCAAGGCGTTCGCACTAAAAGAAAGAATGTCGCATCAGGTTTGTGCAGCTTGTAACCCATATCCTGCAATTCCTTGACCATCCAATCTCGTTTTGTTTGTAGATGCTCGATATTGGGGTTCAAATTGATTTTTTCTAGGTCAGCTAAGGCATACTGCATTAATACGCTGGGATAACACCAACCAAAATTACTTCCTTGTAAGATGCTAATTATTCGCCTTATTTCTTCCCGATTTGGCATAGTTGGAGGTAAGCCAATATACCCGATACGTTGACCGGGAGCCATGAAGGTTTTACTGTAACCATATACCAAGAAGGAAAACGGGTAAAACTGAGTAGGGCTAGGACAATCCCGATTGTCAAAAATAATGCGGCTAAAAGTTTCGTCGGAAATTAGATAAATAGGATTACCATAGCGCTTAGAAGCTTCGGTGAGTATAGCTGCTAAACCTTCCAAAGTTGCAGTAGAGAAAATTTTACCAGTAGGGTTATGAGGTGAATTGATGATAATCGCCCGAGTTCTTTGTGTAATTGCTGCTGCGATCGCTTCCAGATCGAGATCGAAGGTGCTTCTATCAACAGATACACTCACTGGAACTGCACCAGTTAAATGAATCATACGCCTATAGCCTAACCAGGGTGGAGCTATAATTATTACTTCATCTCCATCAGAAGCCAGCATTTGCAGACACATTGCCAAACCAACTACAGTACCATTAGTCATAAAAATATCTTCAGGTAAGATAGAAAGTCCGCGTTTGTCCTTAAGAGAGGTAGATACAGCAACCCGGGCTTCAGGAATATTTGTTTTGTAACCATACCAACCTTCATCCTGTGGTACGCTCCAATGTTGTAAAGCTTCTACAAATCCTGTAGGTGGCATTTCATGGGCATCACCCAAGGTAAAATCAATACTCTCTGGGTCATTTCGACGACTCATATAGGTCGTTTCAGCATAAAATTTACTTACAGGAGTTTGGTAATTTAATGCTTTCAGTAAACGTGGTGAGATAAAGTGAGTATTGCCTTCAGTTGCTGGATCTGGCACAAGCACAACCTCCGATTACAACAATCTTGGTAACAATAATTTAATTTAGGCGGTGTAGCTGTAAGTAGTTTAGTAAGAAAAATCATAACTTGTTTGTAATAGCGCTTTAGTCCTAAAGCACTACTAAGAGCCAAATACGTGTACTTTATGTTTATTCACATAGTTTAATTTTTTCTCGCCTACTTACTTATCAACGCATATATTAACAGTAAGCGATATCGTCATAATTTATTCGGTCTGAATATTTACATACTTTTAGGTAATGAATAACCTAGTATTTTTATCAGCTTCTCAAATTGCAAAATTAATTCGCGATTGTACTGTCTCATCAACTGAATTTATAGAAGCTCATTTTGAACATATTGCTTTGCACAATCCCAAGCTCAACGCCATTATTACCTTAAATCAAGAGAATGCTTATCAAAGAGCCAAGGAAGCTGATGAAGCTTTAGCAAGAGGAGAAATTTGGGGTCCACTACATGGTGTTCCCATAACCATCAAAGATAGCTTCGAGACCAAAGGATTACGAACTACCTGTAGTTATGAACCCCTAGCTAATTATGTCCCAACCCAAGACGCAACTGTTGTGGCTAGACTACGTGCAGCTGGAGCAATTATTCTCGGGAAGACCAATACACCAAAGTTGACGGGAGATTTTCAGACCAATAGTCCCCTGTTTGGAAAAAGCAATAATCCTTGGAACCTGGAATATACAACCGGTGGTAGTACGGGAGGAGGTGCAGCTGCTGTAGCTGCGGGATTATCATCGTTAGAACTAGGTAGTGATTATGGCGGTTCTGTTCGCGTTCCCGCACATTTTTGTGGTGTATTTGGCTTTAAACCTACAGAACACCGAGTGTCAACGTTTGGACATATTCCTGAATTACCGGGAAAACCAAAAACCATTAGGTATTTACAAACAGTAGGACCTCTAGCCCGTAGTGTGGAGGATTTACGGTTGTGTCTATCGTTAATTCAAGGACTTGACCCTCAACAGGAATGGTTACTCCCTATATCAAAAAATGAATATCATATAGTGGAGAATTTAAAGTCATATCGCTACGCTTGGACAGTAGGTTTTAGTATTATTCCTGCATCAACGGAAACGAAGATATCCTTAGAACAACTTGCATTATCTTTAGAAAACTTAGGGTGTTGTATTGAACAACACAACCCACTCAATTTGGATTTTAATTTAGCAAGCAAAACTTATGGCGAGATTTTCAGATTCGAATTAGGTATACCTACAGTAAATCAACAACAGTATGAAAATGCTCTTGAACAACGCAAAGACATAATTGCTCAGATGGAAAGTTTTTTAAATAACTGGGATGTTTGGTTATGTCCTGTTGTACCAATTCCAGCATTTACCCATCGGCGATCGGGAGAAGATATTGAAATTGATGGTAAGCAGTTTCCCTATTTGAGAGGTATTGGAGCTTACACCACAATTTTTAACTTAGCTGGGAACCCGGTAGTAGTGTTACCACTTAGCCGATCGCAGCAAGGATTACCCATTGGTGTGCAAGTAGTAGGAAAGCGTGGAAGTGATATGAAACTTCTCTCAATTGCGGAAAAATTGACCCAAATTACTGGAACTTTTCAAGCACCACCCGGATATTGATTTACAGCATTTATCTGTCCATAAATCAACGATGATTGCTATATTTTAACTTTCAAATACTTATACGGACGTGGTTATAAAATTCCAGATAATTTGATTGTACACTTTACAGATTAAAAGATATTTATTCTGGCGTACTAGATTGACTGTAAGTTCTATTTTTGTCCGAGCAACTCTTTGTAAATCTGTTCCTGTGCAATCATATGTTGATAGAGTTCGACTAAAAAACCTTGAGCTTGTTCGAGGTTCATTTGTTTTACCTTAGTCTCAAATACACGTATATTGAATTCTTGTTCCAGAGATAGTTTTTTAGGTTTCAACATAACCCTTCCCTCATATATCTTTAAAAAATAAACTTATGAAAAAACCTTATTTGTAGTTGCATGATGTCTGTCAGAACATAACGCAAATACCAACTTTATTGCTAACGGATATAATATGACTTAGATATAACAATAATATTTGATTTACTACTAATTTAATAGGGTGATTTTTTCGTTTTATGTAGTTTTTAGATGAGTTTTTACTGCTAAAATTAGATTCACTGCAGACAACGTATCGCTTCTAACAAACCCCGCGCCTTATTCAAAGTTTCCTCGTACTCCTTCTCCGGATCCGAGTCCGCCACTAAACCCGCACCAGCTTGGACACAGACGGTATTATTTTGTACCACCATCGTTCGAATTGCGATCGCACTATTTAATTGTCCTTCAAAATCATAATGTCCGTAAACCCCAGAATAAACCCCACGTCGACAAGGTTCTAACTCATGAATAATTTCCATAGCCCGAATTTTCGGTGCACCACTCACCGTACCAGCAGGAAAACAGGCTTTTAATAAATCCCATGCAGTTTTACTTGGCGACAACTTACCAATAACATTACTGACAATATGCATGACATGAGAGTAACGCTCAATTGTCATTAACTCATCAACCTTGACAGTACCACTTTCACAAACACGCCCCAAGTCATTACGTCCTAAATCTACCAACATCACATGCTCGGCTATTTCCTTGGGGTCTTGTAGCAAATCTTTCGCAAAAGCAGCATCCTCCTTTGCAGTTGTACCACGGGGACGAGTCCCAGCAATAGGACGCACTGTCGTTACGATACCTTCTTCTGGATCGCGATCTGCTTTTACCATCACTTCCGGGCTAGAACCTATGATTTGCCAACCATTGAAGTTAAAGTAAGCCATGTAAGGAGAAGGATTTATCTGGCGGAGAGAACGGTAAAGTGCAAAAGGGTGTCCGGTATATTTTGTAGAGAGACGCTGGGAAATGACCACCTGAAAGATATCTCCAGCCTTGATATACTCCTTAGCCTTATTGACACTGGCACAGAATTGTGGTTTAGTAAAATTACTTTTATAATCCTGCACATTTAGTCTACTTCGTTCCCCCGTAGTACTACTTCCCGGAGGTACCCACTCTACGATAGTTTTTTCCGGTTTCAAAGGTAAAGATAATTTGCTCACCATTTGATTTACCCGAATACAAGCAGATTCATATGCTTGCCTTAGATCCGTGTGTGGGTTACGTAAATCGGCATAAGCAATAGCCCAAATTTTGCGTTTGACCTGGTCAAATATCAATAAATGGTCTACTTGCATCCATAAACCATCGGGAAGATTTCTTTCATCTTGTAAATGAACGGGTACGCGTGGTTCTATCCAACGAATTAATTCATAACCCCAAAAGCCAAATAAACCACCAATTCCTGGAGGTAGCTGAGGTATTTTTACTGGTTTGTATACTTCGAGACATTCAGCTAAAGCTGTAAATGGATCGCCCCTGAAAACAACTTGCGAACCATCACGGTGAGTTTGAGTGGTATGGTAATTTGCCAAACTATCCTGTGAAGATGGGTCGTTTCTAGCTTCTAAAACCCACAAGGGGTCGCAACCAACAAAACTATAACGTCCTAATTGCTCTCCACCCTCCACTGACTCAAGCAAAAAACTATATGGTTGGTCTACACACACCTTGTACCACGCCGATACAGGAGTATCTAAATCAGCGACCCATTCCTGATACACAGGTACAAAATTACCTTGCTGCGCGAGTTCGGAAAACAGAGAAAAGTTAGGAGCAATCATTTATTGAGCCATAAGCATTAAATATTCAAATCTAGCAATTATCGCAAACTACCAAGGAGAAAGTTAATAAATAGGGAATTTATTTGTTTCATCCTTGGTAATTCTTAGCTAGTCAGCGTTGAAGCATAGCTTAGATCGGGAGTTTAATTTGAAATTTCCCCAATCTTAACTAAACATCGTGGGTTGCTTTACCACTAAATTTAATTGTTGCGGGGCTGGGATTAGCACCGATGTTACGAGGAACGTAACGTACCTTTTGGCGACCTTCATTAACTTTCTCAGGGAAGACACCATCAGCAGGGTGCAGGTACTGAGTTTCTCCGTTGGGATAAATTCGGTAAATTTTGTAGTCAGTAATTTTTAATGGTCTTAGTTTTCTTACACCCAAGGCGATGCAATGTTCTTTGCGAGGTAAATAAATAAGGTTTTCGCCTTCATTCATAACAGCTGCGCCACCTGTGGGCAATTCAAAAACTTGCTCTTTAGGGCTAGTCCAAGTAATGGCGTATTTCTCTTCTTCTTGTGCTTTTTGCAACAAGCCACCCGTATTACCACCAAATATTGGAGTTTTTCCAGTAAGTGTGTCTGCCATAAAGTTTCTCTCAAGGTTTTTACGGCATCGTAGCACTCCCGTCGGGCAAATATTGCGATTATGTAAGGAACTTTAACAGTTTTTAGTCATTTATTTTTTTTCCCAATGTTTATAATTCAATTTTCCGAACGCTAATTGAACACTCCGTAGGGGGTAAAATCAAAAGTTAAAAGTTAAAAGTCATTAGCATCGCGTGTCCGTAGGACATAAGTTAAAAGTCAAAACAGACGACACCCGTAGCAGGTTTGCGCACTGCGATCGCAGTGCGGGCGTACCCCAGTCGCCTATCCCCATATGCCGCTTGCGGCGGCACGCAGTGCTATCCCCAACCACTAATTACTATTAACTTTGGAGCGTTTTTGTCCCTGACTCCCTTCAAATACAGGTATGGTGAAGTGAAACTCACTTCCTTGGTCTTTACCTAATGACTTTGCCCAAATTTCTCCACCCCAGCCAATAACAATCTGGCGACAAATGGCTAAGCCTAGCCCAGTTCCACCTGCAGTTCGCCTCAAAGCTCCTTCTTCCTGGTAGAAACGGTCAAAAACTACCTCCAGGCGATTGGGTTCGATACCCCTACCAGTATCGGCAA
>JGI1201J43222_100298_pt1 | contig 13097 bp, 5 predicted proteins | sample MastesBC008_FD_43222 | JGI IMG/M metagenome (IMG submission 43222) | reverse complement strand
GAAAGTTTGGACAAGCTAAAAGAAAATTTAGCCTCAATCAAATTATGACAAAACTTTCTTGTACATCTGAAACTGCAATTGCTATTGCTTTTTTAGTGATGAATCTTTCTACTCATCTCTCACGTTTAATTAGGGCTTTTTTATGTCTATTTTTCAGAAATACACCTTTTTTACAGTCTAGTATTAGATGAATTTATATTTTAGTTGCCTTAATATGTTCAAAACTTATTTTTTGTTTTTCCTCGAATAACGAATCAATCTGTATCTTACTTTTTCAGCAAGCCCTAGGTAATTTGACTAAAAGTCGTTTGATTTATTCCGTTAACACTTTTTCAGTATAAGTATTAAATGAACGCCATATATTTATACTTTTAATCTTACATATATCTACTAAAAGATTGAAGTTTCATGAATACAATTCAAAACAAAAAACTATCAATTTAAGATTGGTATAAATGGTTTTATGATTTTTGTTAAATATACTTAAGTAATTTTATAAATGCTTGGAATACTGAGCAGTATTGGATTTTTGCTGCTGAATTGTAGTGTTTTTGTTGGTTTACTAAAAACTCATATTTGATCGCAGAAAATTAACTCATCTATCCCGCTTTTGTCACATTTGAAAAGTAAGAATCCATGTACTTGCGCAAATTAAAGTATATTTTTATTTACTTGAATAAAATCAGGTAAACATTGTATTGGGAAAAATCGTATTTAAGTTCGTTCAAATTTTTGTTTTTCAAATTCTTATCTAAATCAGTGGTAGTGGGGAAGTATGGCTGCGACCGAGGAAAAATCACAAACTAATACTTTAGTGGGTACCACCCTCAAGGATATCTTGAAAGGTTCTGGTGATGATGATTTACTCCAAGGTCTTGACGGTAACGATCTACTTATAGGTGATGACGGAGATGATACCCTCGAAGGTGGTAGTGGTAATGATGCCATTTTTGCAGGTGGTGGTGATGATTCCCTCGACGGTGGTGAAGGTGATGATAGCTTAAGTGGTGATGATGGAGGCGATATCCTCAAGGGTGGTAGCGGTGATGATGTTATTGTCGCTGGGGATGATGGCGATTTACTTATTGGATCTGAAGGTGCAGATCTCCTAAGTGGAGGTAAAGATGAAGATACTGCTAGCTATGAAAGTTCGAAATTAGGAGTTAGGGTTGATTTATCTACCGGTTTAGGAAGTGGAGGTGATGGCGAAGGCGATAAACTAAGTGGAATTGAAAACCTCATTGGCTCCGAACGAGAAGATACCCTCATAGGCGATCGCGATGATAATGTCCTTGAAGGTGGTAGAGGTGCTGACTTCATCAATGGTGGTTCGGGTAGTGATACGGCTAGCTATAAAAGCTCCGATTCTGGGGTTTCCATCAATCTCAAAATAATGACGAGTGCTGGTGGTGATGCACAGGGGGATAATTTAGCTGGGATTGAAAACCTGATTGGTTCGAGCCAAGCGGATAATTTAGTTGGGGATGATGGCGATAACATCCTTGAAGGTGGAGGTGGTGCTGATTCACTCGTAGGTGGTGAGGGTATCGATAGCGCTAGTTATAAGAGTTCTGAATCTGGGGTGTCCATCGACCTGGAGAAAATGACATTCGCTGGTGGTGATGCACAAGGTGATAATGCAGAAGGTGACAATTTAGTTGGGATTGAAAACCTCATCGGCTCGGGTAAAGAAGATAACCTGGTAGGCGATCGCGGTAATAATGCTTTGTTTGGTGAAGATGGGGATGATTCCATCTTTGGTGGATTGGGTGTAGATACCCTAGATGGTGGGGATGATGATGATTCACTTGTTGGTGGGGCAGGTAATGACGAACTAGACGGTGGTGATGATGACGATCTGCTGATTGGTGGAGTGGGAGAAGATACCATCGTTGGTGGTGATGGTGAAGATACAGCTAGTTATAAAGGTTCTAATTCAAGTGTAAAAGTTAACTTGTTAGCTGGAACTGGAAGCGGTGGTGATGCAAAAGGTGATGTCCTCAGTGAAATTGAGAATCTCCAAGGTTCGCAACAAGGTGATACTTTGGTCGGAAATGACAGCGAAAACATTATTGAAGGTGGAGCAGGTGGAGATACCTTAGATGGTGGTGCGGATGAAGATACAGCCAGTTACGAGCATTCAACCACTGGAGTTAAGGTTAACCTGGCTTTAGGGAGTGGAAGTGACGGAGACGCAGCAGGAGATAAGCTGTCAAATATTGAGAATCTCAAGGGTTCAAGTAACAGCGATATATTAATTGGCGATCGCGATCGCAATGTCATTGAGGGTGGAGATGGTGCTGACACAGTTGATGGTGGTGCTGGCGACGATATTCTTAAAGGTGGAGATGGTGCTGACTATCTTGTAGGTAGTGAAGGTAATGATACAGCGAGCTACGAAGATTCCAGCGCTGGAGTAACTGTTAATCTCTCTACCGGAATTGGAAATGATGGCGATGCTGAGGGTGACAACTTAAAAGAAGTTGAGAACCTAGTTGGTTCAGAGCAAGACGACCGTTTAATTGGTAATGATGACGCCAATATCTTTGCAGGTGGTGTTGGTGCAGATTTTCTGGATGGAGGTTTAGGTACTGATACCGCGACCTATGAAAATTCCGAGGATGGTGTTGAGGTAGACCTAACCGCAGAAGTGGGAAATCAAGGGGATGCACAAGGCGATAGATTAACAAACATCGAAAATATCATTGGCTCTGAAGATGAAGATAAACTGATTGGTAATGATGGTGATAATTCCTTCTTTGGTCGGGATGAAGAAGATGAATTACGCGGTAACGGTGGTGATGATTACTTAAGTGGTGGTAAAGATGACGATACATTATTTGGTGGTAGTGGCAAAGATACTCTCAAAGGTGATAGCGGTTCGGACACTTTGGAAGGTGGTAGTGACGGGGATGTAATTGACGGTGGTGCTGGAATTGATACGGTAAGTTATCGGGATTCCCAAAGCGTTAACATTAATCTTGCCACGGGTGTTGTTAGTGGTGGCGACGCTAATGGCGATAGCTTACTAAATATTGAAAATATCATTGGTTCTGGTGGGGAAGATATCCTCCGAGGCGATAGTCGTAATAATGTCCTTGAAGGTGGTGCAGGTGGCGATTTTTTAGATGGGGGTATTGGTAGTGATACAGCTAGTTACAAGAATTCGCAAGTTGGGGTAAATCTCAATCTTTCTGCTAATCGCTTTAGTGGAGGTGACGCTCAAGGCGATCATCGCTTGGTAAATATTGAAAATTTAAGTGGTTCGGAACAAGACGATATCATCGTAGGTGACGAGCATAAAAATACTCTGAGAGGTCTTGATGGTGCTGACCAGTTGCAAGGTAAAGGTGGTGATGACAAGATCTATGCCGGTGAGGGCAATGATACCTTAGAAGGTGGTAGTGGTAATGATGTCCTGGAAGGAAACGAAGATGACGATAAACTTTTTGGGAATGAGGGTAATGATGCTTTAGAAGGTGGTACCGGGAATGACACCATCGAAGGTGGCGTTGGTTTTGACTTATTGAGTGGAGAAGATGGAGACGATTTTCTAAAAGGTGGAGCAAGTAATGATACTCTCAAGGGCGGGAGTAAGAACGATAAATTATTTGGTGAAGCTGGAGCAGATCGTTTAAATGGGGGCTCAGAAAACGATTTTCTTGATGGCGGTTCTGGCAATGATTTACTTGTAGGTAATACTGGTGATGATACCATTGAAGGTGGTAGTGGTAATGATACTTTGGTTGGGGGAATCGACACCGATATCCTAACTGGCGGTGCAGATGCAGATATATTCCAATTCAAACAACGTAAGAACTCTAGCCTTGATCGGGGATTTGATCGCATCACCGACCTCCAAATCGGAATTGATACAATTGATGGACCCCAAGCAGTGTCAGCATCGGAAATAACGCAGTTGGGAAATGCGAACAGCTTAGATGCATCGGATATCAAAGCAGTTTTAACCAAAGATATATTTACTGAAAACAAAGCAGCAATTTTTACTTTGGGAAATCGGACATTCTTAGCTTTCAATGATGGTAATGCTGGATTTTCCGAAATAAATGATGGTGTAATTGAAATTACCGGCTATAAAGGCAAACTTTCAGAATTAGAAATTACTGATAGTAACACATCAAAATCAGAACCAGCGAAAGTAACCCGATCCAAACCAACAGCTTTCCCTCAAACTAACAAAAATATCAATCGAAGCAACTATTCCATTGACTTCACCAAATCAAAACCCAAAAGAATTTTGATTGATAATGCAAATGAAATTGATGATGCGATTGTGAAAGCAAAACCCGGTGATTCCCTGGTACTAAAAGATGGTATATATCGAGATTTAAGCGTCCATCTCAACCAACCTGGAATCGAATTTCGGGCTGAAACACCCGGAGGAGTAACCATAACTGGTAGCTCGGATATATATATTGAAGCTGACCATGTAAGTGTCTCCGGCTTTAAATTTGATCGAATTACAGATGACATGGCAGTCGTGCAATTTAGCGGCGCTCGTTACAGTAGACTGAGTAATAACGCTTTCTATGATTCTGGTAATGGCGTTAAGGATCATATTATCGATCTAGGCTCATCTTCCCAATATAACCGGGTAGATCGTAATTTGATGGTAGGGAATAAGTCTATCGGTATTGCTGTTGGGGGTACTCGAAAAATCAGTTCAAAAAGGGATAACATCGAGCAGTTGAATAATTGGTACAACCGCATCGAACGCAACTATCTCAAAGATGTCCCCTATCCCGGTGGTAGGGTTAATGGTAGAGAAGGAATTCAACTCGGTCAACTCAAAAATAGTGCTGATGCAGGTATCACGGGACGAACCATAGTAGAGTATAACCTGTTGGAAAATGTTGATTATGACCCTGAAGTTATTTCTGTTAAGACCAATGACAACATAATTCGATTTAACACCATCCGCGGTAGTAAAAATGGTGGATTAGTTGTTCGCGCTGGCGATGATAATTTGGTTGAAGGAAATTTTATCTTCGATGCTAAAGAAGGAATCCGGATTAATGGTACCAATACGAAAGTTATTAATAACCACATAGAAGGAACGAAAAGAGGTATTCGTTTTCGCTACGAACCCAGTAACGCCACAGTTGGGAATAATATCATTATCAATACTAGAAATGTTGGGATTACAGCAGAAATAGAACCAGATTTCCCTTGGAGTGCAAATATTTATAATAATATTTTACAAAGCGATAAGGGCATTTTATTTGATGGCTCCCTCAACCTAGGTGAAGTCTCTACCATTGGTAATATTATCCGTCCACAAGGTACAGCAAAATTAGGTTTATTACCGGGTAGATCGCCAGGGAGAAACATTTTTCAAAATAATTCCAAGCTCTTCAAATCCAACGAACTCGACCAGCACCATTCCAAAATATCTGCAATCGATGGAAGTATTTTTCAAGATTCAGATAATAATCAGACTCGAATTAATAATCGAAGCATATCCCCCATCCTCGTAGATAATAAACCACTTACTTCTAATAATGTGGGAGCATTTTGGACAACTGGTACGGGAGGTCAAAAACTATCTACCAACACAAGTAAATTTTTGTACGGAACTAGTAATAACGATTTTCTGAATGCTGCGCAAAGTAAGAGAAGGAATATTCTTTATGGTAAGGATGGAAATGATGACATCATTGTTGGTACTAACAACTTTGCTTTTGGCGGAAATGGAAACGACCTTTTAGAAGCACAGTTTGGTAGTGGGAGAAATCTACTCTTTGGTGGTAACGGGAACGACCAGATTACGGTGAGAAATCACGATCGTGCTTATGGAGGAGATGGAGACGACTTATTTAATGCCCAATATAGCATTGGTGGTAACTACATCCACGGCGGAAATGGAAATGACGAATTTCTCCTTGGTACTGGCGATCGGGTATTAGGTGGACGTGGAAGGGATCGCTTTTTTGCTTACTCCGGTGGTAATAATACTATTTCTGGCGGCGAAGGTGCTGATGAATTCTGGCTTGCGAATGGGGATATACCAGATTCACCAAACACAATTACTGATTTTCAAGTAGGAGTTGATGTATTAGTCAGCAGTGGATTAGGTCTAACCTTTAAGGATCTCAAATTTTTCCAGGAAAAGGGAAATACAACAATTGCGACCGAGAACACCAAGTTAATAATTTTGCAGGAAGTTGAAGCCCATACCCTAACTGAAAGTCATTTCATCTTCATGTAAGTAATTTTTCGTAAATCATCATTGCTAAAACAGAAATCCAGTGATTTTATATACTTGCATCGATTTACTTCTATATTTTTTTCTAGAATAAATAAATTCAGGAAAACGTATGTGAACTCAAAAGCTACCCATGTCACAAAATCTTTACTTAAACTAAATAAACAAAAATTTAGATTGAGTTTAAAGATTTATACGATAAATCAAAATTTTAATAAGAAGCTTACTCAAACCAATATCAACCAAAACACTTTGAAGTTTTTATTTTTGAAAACACTTTATTCATTTCATTAAGATTTATTTTTATTGTCAGTAGAAAAACATTTTTTATCTTAGAAAGGTGAAAATATTATACGTTAAGTGATAATTACTATTTGCATATAAAAGTCAGGAAATCCTGATATTTTCAGCAAAATAAACGCTAATTTTACAAAAAAAATGCTGATTTAATGCACCGATGTAGATAAAAAACAGTATCTAAATTTACAGAATATCTGCTGTCCGTAATGCAAATATCAATTGTTACCATTAGTATTTATTTGGTAATGAAAATGACTAAATAAGCTTGATTTGTCGTTCAAAGACGATTTTTAAAGAATTAGTTAAGGAGACTTAAAAGTTGTCAAAGTTACATAATAATAAATTTTTAAGATTTCTAGTGAAGTAACGTGATTCTATTGACTACTTAGTGGATTATTTGATTTTCTAACTTTAAAGAGTCTTTCGAACAAGCATCTGATAAACAACCGGGATCGAAAGCTAAATTTGTTGCCGCGTAACTTATGTTACTTAATTTCAAGTTGAAGTAAATATAACTAGCTGACTTGTATATACAATCTAGACAAGTTAGTAATCTAGATAGATTGAGTTAGCTATTTTGCTTCAAGTTTTTCTAAAAATAGAAAACTTCGGAGGATAAATGTTAAAAAAGACATCAAGAATCAGGTTGAATGGCAGAGATAAGCGATTGTTCCAGGGTATAAAGCGTTTATCTCCTGGTTGGCAAGCTTGTATCCCAATCGCTACAGTCATTGTATTGACATGGGGTTACGCAGCATCAGCCCAAACACCAGCAGGAGAAGCTGTAAGCCAAGAAGAATTTGCTAGCCTAAGAGTTGCAGTTGACACTCTTTGGGTAGCCCTGGCGGCGTTTTTAGTGTTCTTTATGAACGCAGGTTTTGGGATGTTAGAAACCGGTTTTTGCCGCCAAAAGAATGCTGTTAACATCCTCTCCAAAAACCTGATTGTATTTGCGCTTGCAACCATTGCTTTTTGGACGGTTGGTTTTGCCTTCATGTTTGGTGATGGGAATACTTTTATTGGTTTAAATGGCTTTTTATTGCAAGGTGCAGATAACAGCCCTTTGACTGGAGAAGCTTATAAAGGTGTATTTAGCGCTTTAAACTGGACAGGAATTCCTTTAGCGGCGAAATTCTTATTCCAACTAGCTTTTGCTGCAACCGCAGCAACTATCGTCTCTGGAGCAGTTGCGGAACGGATTAAGTTCGTTGACTTCTTAATTTTCAGTGTTTTGTTAGTTGGTGTTTCCTACGCTATCACCGGACATTGGGTCTGGGGTGGTGGTTGGTTATCTGGTTTGGGTTTTTGGGATTTTGCTGGTTCCACAGTCGTCCACTCAGTTGGTGGTTGGGCTGCTTTAATGGGTGCGATATTTCTTGGACCCCGGATCGGTAAGTTTCAGAATGGTAGACCCAGTGCGATCCCCGGTCATAATATGAGTATCGCGACTTTGGGTTGCTTAATTTTGTGGCTAGGTTGGTTTGGTTTTAACCCTGGTTCCACAATGGCTGCTGACGGTGCAGCAATTTCTCACATCGCTTTAACAACCAACATGGCTGCAGCAGCAGGTGGAGTAGCAGCAACAGCAACAGCTTGGTTTAGATCTGGTAAGCCAGACCTATCAATGATTATCAACGGTATTTTGGCTGGCTTAGTGGGAGTTACAGCTCCTTGTGCTTTCGTTAACTTAGGTGGTGCTTTCGCTATCGGGATCATCGCAGGTATTCTGGTAGTGTTTGCTGTTAGCTTCTTTGATAGCGTTAAGGTTGATGACCCCGTAGGTGCGATTTCCGTTCACTTAGTATGCGGTATTTGGGGTACCTTAGCGGTAGGTTTATTTGCAGTAGGTCCTGAAGTCTACTCTTGGTATGGTGATGGTGCTGGTCCTGCAGCAGGTTTATTTTACGGTGGTGGAGTTACCGCTCTGATTCCACAAATTATTGGTATTGCGGCTGTAGGTGCGTTCACTGTTGCTTTTAGTGCAGTTGTATGGGCTATCCTCAAAGCAACTTTAGGTATCCGCGTTACAGAAAAAGAAGAATTGGAAGGCTTGGATATCGGCGAACATGGGATGGAAGCTTACAGTGGATTCCTCAAAGAAACTATCCCAACTGGATTCTCTGATTCTGGTCGCCATGATGGTATGTCACAACCCGGAGAACCAAGCAGCCTGTAATTTTCTCAAAATAGCCTTGAATTGTTAGTTTCTTGAATTTTAATCTGAATTCGAATTCGAATTTCAACTAATATTAAGCCTCCTTTAGGGGGCATTTTTTATTGGTAATTTTGCGGAATACTACTGATATGATGTTATGTCTGCAAAAATTACCATTAATTTTAAAGCGGTGCGCTATATTTATGTTGAGTAAATTAATCATAAAAAAATTTTGTTTGTAATTGCGCTTTAGCACCAGCATGTCTATTAAGACACAGCACAATTACAAACCCTATCATAGGTATCCTACCGAAAATGATATTATGGCGTAGTGATAAAGATAATTTGGAAAAAATATTCTCTCGCACGCCATCGATCTGCTGGTGCGCTACAAAGTGGTGATAAAAATAGTCTAAAAAAACGCTCTTTTGCGGACCTAACAGACGTCACTTCAAATTCTACCTGTAAACATTTTCGTAGTGTTTGTGAGAATTTCTCCAAGCGTGAGGGGTTGTTCCATGGTGTTGACGAAACTGGCGAAAGAAATGAACGGTACAGTTATAGCCGACTTGAATTGCAATATCTTCAACTTTTAAATCAGTTTCTAAAAGTAAAGAACGTGCAGCAATCATACGACGTAAAATAATCCACCTTTGCACCGTTTGTCCGGTCAGATTTCGTACCAAATGAGTCAAGTAAGTCGGAGTATAACCAACTTCAACAGCTACATCGTTCAAAGTGATTGATTGATTATAATTAGCCTCAATGAACTCAAATACTTTACTTACTTGAGGAACTGAAGGAAAAATAGATTTCTGGGTAAGCTGTTTAGTCTTGGTATCTCTATCAAGTGACGAGTCTGTCAATACTTTGAACTTCTCGGTATAGAAGTTTTTGAGGACAGTTTGTCTCTCTAGACGAATAGCGATCGCCTTGAGCAAAGTCTCTAAAGTACAAGGTTTAATTAAATAGTCATCTGCTCCTAATTCCATCGCTTTACGGATGTCAGCCTTGCTGATGCTATTAGTGAGAAAAATGAATGGAATATGAAGGGTGGCAGATTTTTGACGCAGTATAGTTAAAATATTATAACCATCTATTTGAGGTATATTGATTTCACTAATAATTATATCGGGTAACTCTTCTTGTGCTTTTTGAATCGCAATAATACCATCTTTTGCACCTATGGGATAAAAACCCTTATCCTTGAGCTTCTTAACAAAAAGGTTTCTACTTAAGGTTTTATTGTCAATCACTAAAATTTTCTTCACTGTTTTACCCTTTAATAACAACCCCGATAAATCGAAAATTTCAAAGCATCACTTTGAGAAACAACAAATTGGGAACACAGCAAATTAATTTACAAAAAAATATGTACAGTGCAATGACTCTGATATGTATGTCTGAATAATTCTAATGTTGGTAAATAGACCAAATTCAATTGAGAAAAATCTAATGCACCAATTTAGGTATATTTAAAAATACCTGTGGGCAAATTATTTCATATTTTAGACAATTAGAATTAATGACCTAAATTAGTCATCAGCCATATTTGATGGAAAAGTAACCATGCATAAATTACAGTTTTGATAACTTAAGATTGTTCTTTAATTTGGTTTGCTAGAAAATAGTTTATTGGGAACTTAATATTAGTCATCAGCTTAAAATCAGTTTTTTACAGAAAACGAATAATATTATTTACATTTGTTAACAATATAAATTCAGGTTAATTTAGGAACTAAGATAAATAATTAAGTTGACTATTTTTTCAGTTTTTAGATTATCAAGATTTTGTTGTTTTTCACTATCATTCAATCTTTTATTTAGTTGTGATTTAATATTTTATCTCCCAGTGATTTGAATCACATATTAATGAAATCAAACTTTTCAAGACGTTGATGTAAATTTTAGCTTGGATTGTTTATTATCTAAATATAAACCTGGGAGTTAATTCCCAGGTTTAAAACAAATAACTAGTTAACTTGATAGGTATTAGCCATTTTTAAGCTTATCAATATTCTCTATATTATTCATAACGATTAGATCTTATATTTTCTCTTTGATAAGAAGTATTTGGTAGCTCCTCAGAAGATCTATCCGTACAAGATTCAGGATTAGTTGATTTTACAACAAAGTTTCTTGTGTCACGTTGTAAATCTTCAACCTTGATTTTTTGAGCTTTATCTTTATCTATTATTATCTTACCTACACTAAAATTTGAATCTACCTCAGTTAGTAGAATATCGCCAACCTTTTCTGTTTTTATATAGAGGATTCTTTCGGTCGCAGGATCCTCAATTAAGTTACCTTTACGTCCGATAGATAGTTTCAAGTTTTTGCAATATCCATGTATTTTTCCTTTATTAAGGATAACTTGACCTTTCTCTGCATCAGCAACGAGGGTTGGTTTTCTCAATAAGCAAGCTAGCTTGTTTGAATTGTTATTTAATTTATCAACAATCTGATTAATAGCATCTCCAGTTGCTAAAGCTGTTAACTTATTTGTAATACCATTAATATTTGAGTTAATAATATTCTCTGTTGTATCGCCACTAAGATTCATTCTTAATGTGATTGAATCTTGTTTTGTGCTATTCCAAGAATTGTCAGGATTGTTGTCATCGAAGTTATTGGTATTCTGTTTACTGATATCTACACTTATCTTAGGTATTGTGGTCTCACTAGTGTACGATTTACTGCTGTTACTACTACCTTCTACAGTAAAAATTACTTCACCAGTTGTCGTATCAATTACTCGAAAGTTCAATTTGATATAAACCTCATTTGTATCAGTTCTTTTTCCAAATCCTAAAAATTGTCTTTTGCTGTCTCCAGTAATATTAAACTTATTGATAGTTCCTATTAATACTGCTTCTATGCCATGTTTGTTGCGAATATCACGTAATTTGTCTAAAGTAACTACTTTTTGAGTTCCATTACTTATCCCTTGTCCCCCTTGAGGGAATACCTGAAAAGGTTTTACCTGACCCCAACTTACTACAGCAAAATTGTTGTCTTTAACTAACTCGCCTGCTAAAATATCGCTGTATCCTTGGAAAGGATATGTCTGTTTTCCTTGTTTAGTAGTAAAAGTAATATTATTTTCAAGATCAAAAATAGCAATTCTAACTTTGCGCTCAGCTCCTAAATTGAGATGAAATAAGTCTTTATTACTATCGCAAAATTTCAATCTTTTTGTTTCTTTCGCTTCAGCCGATCTAACACTACAAATACTAAAACCCAACGCAAAAACTGAAGCGATAATAGACGAAGTCACGCGACGAAACAGATGAGCATTCTTAACTGAATCGCTGAAAAAAATCATCTATTTTTCCTTATCAGGTTAAATATAGGTCAAGATCGCAAATTCTGAACTGAAACCCCAAAGCAAAATCTTGACTTAATACAGCAAAATAAATCACATAAGTGAACTCTTATTAAATGGTACACCATTTAATCAGTATATTCCCGATAAATCACTAAATTAGGTATAAAAAATCAAGTTATCAAACAAGTATATTTAAGAAAGCTAAACTACTGCTTAAAACAAAATACTTATTATCGATTCAGAAAATATTTGCGATTCCTTAGTTCCACTCGTTCGCAGCAAAGCTGCGAGCGATCACTTTGTTAATGCAATATTACCAATCACCAATTGACAATTAGCCATTACCCATTACCAACCGACACAAAAAACCATAAATTTACAACTCGATCGCATAGCAGGCACAATACAATTAAATGACTGAGCGGAGTTTTGTAAATCTTGAGTGTCCTATCTTCTGAATTTCCGGTAATTAACGCCCTGAAAAAACCTACAAGTGATGCGTGGGTAGAACAAGCAATATCCAACCTAGATATAATACTTCTCGATCACTCTCAATGCGAACGTAAAGCAGCAGGATCTGCATTGAATCTGATGTTTCGCTATCCTTCCAATGCAAAAATGGTAAGGGAGTTAACCAAAATAGCTAAAGAGGAGTTGGAACACTTCGAACAGGTCAATCAATGGTTAGATCGTCGAAATATTCCTCTACGTCATTTGACACCACCACCCTACGGTGCAGCTTTAAAAGCTAATCTTCGTCCCCAAGAACCCAACCGATTTTTAGACGCTTTACTTGCTAGCGGTTTAATTGAAGCTCGTTCCCACGAACGTTTGGGGCTATTAGCAACCCATTGTCCGGAACCAGAATTAGCCAAATTTTATCGCGGTTTAATGGCGTCAGAAGCACGACATTTTGGAACTTTTTGGGTCTTAGCAGATACTTATTTTGACCGTGAAGTTGTCATGGAGCGATTGGATGAATTGGCTGAAATAGAAAGCGAGTTACTAGTCAATTTGTATCCAGAACCGAGAATTCATAGTTAGATTTTTATTTATGGGTAATTGGTAATTGGTAATTGGTAATTGGT
>JGI1201J43222_100297_pt1 | contig 13146 bp, 8 predicted proteins | sample MastesBC008_FD_43222 | JGI IMG/M metagenome (IMG submission 43222) | reverse complement strand
ATTGGTAATTGGTAATTGGTAATTGGTAATGAGCAGGTAACTTTTCCTGTTCCTTATTTCCTGTTCCCTTTTAACTGTAGCCCGTAAGGGCGTGGCGTTAGCCATAAACTGGTAACTGTTAGCGGATCCGTAGGTAGCGCAGCTATAGCTATAGGGTGCGCGACAGCATATTAACTGACAACTGGTAACTGATAACTGATAACTGACAACCGATCATGAATGCATTTCGAGTTGGAGTCGCTGGACCCGTTGGTTCTGGGAAAACAGCCCTAGTTGATGCTTTATGCAAAACAATGCGTCAGTCCCATAATTTGGCTGTCGTAACCAACGATATTTACACTCAAGAAGACGCACAATTTCTAGTTCGTTCTCAAGCTTTAGATCGAGAACGCATATTGGGAGTGGAAACTGGTGGTTGTCCCCATACAGCTATCCGTGAAGATGCTTCAATGAATTTAGCTGCTATTGAAGATTTAGAAGTACGCTTTACCGATCTAGATTTAGTGTTTTTGGAAAGTGGTGGCGATAATTTAGCTGCAACTTTCAGTCCAGAATTAGTAGATTTAACAATTTACGTGATTGATGTTGCTGCTGGGGATAAAATCCCTCGTAAGGGTGGTCCAGGAATTACTAAGTCAGATTTGTTGGTTATCAATAAAACTGATTTAGCTCCTTATGTGGGTGCAGATCTCAAAGTCATGGAGACGGATACACTAAGGATGCGGGGTAACAAACCTTTTGTATTTACTAACTTAAAAACTCAAGATGGACTCTCACAGGTAGTTAAATTCATCTCTGATAGTCTTTGCTAATCACTAATTCAAGTAGTACTTTAACGGCGAAATACCATTGTAATTCGTAATTATTGTCAGAAATTTATACAATGGATTACTTAATACCTGAGAGGCTTGCAGGGCAGAGGTTATTGTGTGTTTTGACCGCGATTATCCTAATTCTGACTAATTATTAAAATATTTTTCTATTTATCCGTCTCTAATTTTCTACTTACTTCCATTTTAAAAATTAGCAAAGAGGTTACAAAATGGCTAATACAGTTATTTTCGGCTTCATAAATTAGCCTTATCAGCTATTCTAAGCAATAGTCACAATTAATCTTTAACTGTAGTAGTCATCAAGCCTCTATGAATCATCATAGCCTCAAAGCAACTAAAGAAACAGTACATCTAGGTGGTTTTTCTCATCTTTTAAAGCCAGCTTTGACAGTAGAATCAGGCGATAAGATTGATGTGGAAACTTACACTGGCTACTATATTCATGATAAAGCTCCTGCTGATTTTATTACGCCAGAGTTTACAGAAATCTGTAAAAATTTAACTCCGGAACGCAAAGTTGCAGGAGGTCCCCACTTACTGACTGGACCAATTTATATTCAAGATGCACAACCAGGTGATGTTTTAGAAGTAAAGCTAGAAGCAATTGAGCCAAGTTTACCGATTGGTTTTAATGCAATTCGCAAAGGATGTGGTGCTTTACCACAACAATTCGGACAACCAAATTTAAGGTTCATTCCCCTAGACTTAGATAATAAGATTGCTGAATTTCCCCAAAATAGTGGAATTAAAATTCCTTTAAAGCCATTTTTCGGTATCCTTGGTGTCGCGACTCCCCAAAGCGATCGCAATTCCATTCCTCCTGGTAATTATGGCGGAAACATTGACAACCGACATCTACAAGCGGGTTCGCGAATATTTCTACCTGTGTTTGTCGAAGGTGGACTATTTTCTATTGGTGACGGACATTCAGCACAAGGTGACGGGGAAGTAAATGTTACCGCAATTGAAACTTCTATGAAAGGTACTATTGAGCTTAAGCTTCATAAAGATTTCCATTTAACAACACCACTCGCTGAAACCGCAGAACATATCATCACAATGGGTTTTGGTGAAACTCTAGACGAAGCATTCAAATTAGCTTTGCAAAATACAATCGAATTTCTCACATGTTTTACTAATCTATCCCCTGAAGATGCTTATGTTTTGTGCAGCATAGCTGTTAATTTTCATATCACTCAGGTTGTTAATAGTCCCAACAAAGGGGTACATGGGATGTTAGCAAAATCAATGATGCCTGGGAATTTTCTTGATTTAACCTAAATCATACTAGATCCTCAATTGACATGGATTGATAGTTTATGAATTTATAGTTTCTGAGTTGATTGTTTCTGAGTTGATTGTTCCTGAGTTGATTATTTCTGAGTTGATTGTTTTTGAACTTATAGTTTGTAGATTTATAATTTTGAATTTATAGTTTATGAGTTGATAGTTTTTAAATTTATAGTGTGTGAATTTATAAGTACCAATGAACGTAATTAGTTTATTGTTATTGAAAAGCTGGTTAATCTTGCTTGGTGGTGGATTATTATCAGGTATCTTAGCTGGTTTTCTGGGAATTGGTGGTGGTACAGTCTTGGTTCCACTACAAAAAGCATTAGGATTTACTACTATTGAAGCCGTTGCGACTAGCAGTCTTGCAATTGTAATTACAGCAACCTCTGGTAGCATTCAGAATTGGCGCATGGGTTTTATTTCATTCAAACAAGTACTTTATCTAGGATTACCGGCGCTATTTACTGCTCAATTAGGAGTATTTTTGGCAAACATTATTCCAGAATTTGTTTTGTTAATTTGCTTTGGCTTATTGTTGCTCGCTAATATTTATTTAGTGCAACTGCGCAAAAGTCTGAAAAAAGCAAATAATGAAAATATAAAACAAGAAGTTAAAGTTACACAGTCGCAAATAATATATCCAAAAAATTCACATTCAGAAATAACACAAATAGAAGCTATTAGTTCGGAAGCTATTAGTTCAAAAGCTATAAATTCAAAAGCTATAAGTTCAGAAACTGCAAGCTCAGAACGAAGAAAGCGAAAAAGTGTAAAATTAAAAATCAATTCCACAGCTGCAAGATTTATCACAGGAGGTTTAGCTGGTACCCTCGCAGGATTATTTGGAATTGGTGGTGGGGTAATTATGGTACCCCTACAAATGCTTTTGCTAGAAGAAACTATCAAAGTCGCAATTCAAAATAGTTTGGGCGTCATTGTTATTACGGCAATTTCTGCTAGCATCGGTCATGGGATCAGTGGTAATATTTTATTTGTGCAGGGTTTAATTCTTGGTTTTGGTGGACTACTTGGAGCCCAGATTAGTACTAGGTTTTTACCAAAATTTTCCGACAAAGTTATTAGTCTTTATTTCAGGATATTGTTAGTATCTCTTTCAATTTATATGTTTTGGCAAGCATTAGAAGTTTATAAATATCAACAAATTAAAGATAATTTTATCTAATTAACTGATTATCTAATTTATTAAAAATCTAATTGCTCGAATATATAATAAGTTAGACATCAATTAGTTAAACACCTAATTAATCAATTTCCTGAAACATAAGGAGATGTAGCTAAAACTTCTGCTCCCCTCTTCATCCCTTGAATATCTGAAGACGACCAACAATGAACTGCTTGACAATGATGAGCAACCAATAATCCCCACAAACATTTTTTGACAGTTAAAACAGGTACTACTAAGTTTGCACGAACTTTTAAACTCTGAAGAAATTCACGATGACATTCATGAATGGATTCAGTTTCAATATCATTTATTGCTCGCACTCTACCTTGCAAATACATCGCAGCATATTCATTATTGAAGCATTCATCTGGACCTGTGGAACCAAGGATTGAATACTCATCTTTACTTAAAGACTCAAAAATTACCTGACCGTGCCATTGACTATAAAAGTAGTATAAAACGACTCTATCAACTTGGAGTAATTCTCGAAGATTTTTGATTGTTTTGATAATTAACTCATCTCTTTCTATTCTTTGGTTGACTTGATTAAGAACCTTTTCTAAACCTACATCTATATACCTATTGCGTTCGGGTTGATTAAGATTTTCCATCGTATTAGGTAGGTAAAGTTTGATGAGTTATGTTAATGCTACGTTTACACTGTGAACGTTTAGATTGTGACACAAGTAATTCACCCCTAAAAAATTGTTTGAGATGAACAGTGAATTGTTAGTTCTAGACTTACAAACAACTCTCAATTACAAATAAATATCAAGTTCATGAATTTTAACTGTTATAAAAATACCAATATATGTCCTCAGTAGTTGTATTTTTTACAGTTTTTTTATGAATTATTATTTGCGTAAGTATTAGCGTTAGTAAGTATTAGTGTTGGTAGGTACTAGTTTTGGTAAAAATTAATTTTAAGTTATGATTTGATGATAATGAATAATCACTAATAAATTCGAATAAATACATTCCAATAATATAAATTTTGTGAGTTCACTATTTTAGTATCGTCATGAATAACTGAGTGGATTTAACTCCACTCAGCCATTAATTTATCGGTCTACTGAACCCATAATTACATCAATACTACCGAGGATCACAACGATATCCGCCACTTTTACACCTTTTAGTAAATGGGGCAAAATCTGGAGATTGTTGAAATCTGCTGCACGAATCTTCCAGCGCCAAGGGAAGACATTATTATCACCTACCAAATAAATTCCGACTTCACCTTTACCACTTTCCACGCGAGAGTATATTTCGCCGTTGGGAATCTTGAAGGTAGGTGCGACTTTTTTACTGATGTACTGATAGTCTGGACCATTCCATTCAGACTTTTTGCCTTCCATCATCCGTTTTGCTTCCAGGTTTTCGTAAGGACCACCAGGAAGACCTTTTATTGCTTGACGGAGAATCTTAACGGATTCGCGCATCTCACGCATCCGTACCATATAACGGGCTAAGCAGTCACCGGTTGTTTCCCACTGTACATCCCAATCGAAGTCGTCGTAACATTCGTAATGATCTACTTTGCGTAAATCCCATTTCACCCCAGAAGCCCGTAGCATTGGACCTGAGAGTCCCCAGTTAATAGCTTCTTCACGGGTAATAACACCTATACCTTCGATCCGACGACGGAAAATAGGATTATTAGTGACTAATTTTTCATATTCATCTACCTTAGGTAGGAAATAATCGCAAAAATCTATACATTTGTCGATCCAACCATATGGTAAATCAGCAGCGACACCGCCAATGCGGAAGTAGTTGTTATTTACCATGCGATAACCTGTAGCAGCTTCCCACAGGTCATAAATCATTTCCCGTTCGCGGAATTGATAGAAGAAAGGGGTTTGAGCGCCAACATCAGCCAGGAATGGTCCAAACCACAGCAAGTGGTTCGCAATCCGGTTTAATTCCAGCATGATGACGCGGATGTAGCTAGCACGCTTAGGAACAGAAACATTTGCTAACTTTTCTGGAGCGTTTACGGTCACAGCTTCATTAAACATCCCTGCTGCGTAGTCCCAACGACTTACATAGGGAACATACTGGACATTTGTCCGACTTTCAGCAATTTTTTCCATTCCCCGGTGCAAATAGCCCAGCACCGGTTCGCAATCAACTACATCCTCGCCATCGAGGGTGACAATCAGTCTTAGAACCCCGTGCATTGAGGGATGGTGCGGTCCCATATTCAGCACCATCGGTTCTGTTCTGGTTTCAATTCTTGCCATTAAAAGAGTTCTCTCCCCTAAATGAACGGTTTTTCACTCACCCCTAGGTCTTAATTTGCTTTAAGCTCGGATTTTTAGTAACAAAGTAATGTTGATATTTTTGTTACATAATCACCAAATTCAACAGATGAGTTCTGCAGAATTTAGGGGTTTAAGTTTGATTGACTAACTCTAATTATATTGATGCATAACTTTTTAATTGTCTTTGTCATTTGTCCTTTATCATTTTTTAGATGAGCAGCGACCAGTAAGTCCCGAACACCGATGAGTAAACAATAAACAACAAACAATCACAAGTGACAATTGACCAATGACCAATGAATTTTCTCACATTTCGGTTTTAAGTCGAGAAGTAATTAGCGGTTTAGAGATCTGTCAAGGAGGACATTATTTAGATGCAACTGTGGGTGGTGGTGGTCATAGTTGTTTAATTTTAGAAGCAGCACCAGATGTAAGAGTAACTGCGATTGACCAAGATGAAGATGCTCTGGCAGCAGCCAAAAAAGTTTTAGTAGAATACGCTCAAAGGATAACGTTTATTTCTAGCAATTTTGCCAATTATCAGTTCCCCATAGCCAAGTTCAATGGTATTATCGCCGATCTTGGGGTGAGTTCTTATCATTTAGATTCGCCAGAGCGGGGTTTTAGCTTTCGTTATGAAGGTGATTTAGATATGCGGATGGATCGACGTCAATCTCTAACAGCAGCGGAAATAATCAACCATTGGGATGAGAAAACCCTAGCTAATATTTTCTTTGAATACGGTGAAGAAAGATTATCGCGACGTCTTGCGAGGAGGATAGTCGAACAACGTCCATTTCAAACTACCACCCAATTAGCTCAAGCAATAGCTTCTGGGGTTAATGCAAAATATCGTCACGGAAGAATTCATCCAGCTACTCGGGTTTTCCAAGCTCTGCGAATTGCAGTTAATGAGGAATTGAAGTCTTTAGAAACTTTTATTGAAAAAGCGCCACATTCTCTAGTTCCCGGTGGGAGAATCGCAATTATTAGTTTTCACAGCTTGGAAGACCGTATAGTCAAACATCGTTTTCGGGATTCACCACTTCTCAAGGTTTTGACCAAAAAACCAATTCTTGCATCAGAAGAGGAAATTAAAATGAATTCCCGTTCACGTTCGGCTAAATTGAGAATTGCTGAAAGAATTAAGGATAATTAGTTAGTATAAATTAGAAATTTTAGTTCTGCAGTTGCTATGTAGTACAATATTCCTAATTCATGTCTTCTAAAATCTTTTTTCTCAATTTCTCATATTTATCTTGACTTAAACGATAAATTTCTGGTCTGGGTTTAGCAACAATATATCCTTGAATTGAGTTAACGCCAATTTCTTTCAGACGATATAAGCTAATTGGTGTCATTTCATCTACGCCTTCAATAATTACACTAGGTGGATTTAAATCATTTCCCGTTACTAATTCAAGAATAGAACGGATAAGAAGGTCGCTCTTATCATGATATAAAATATTTCTATCAATCTTTAAATGAGATGGTTTCAATCCAGCAAAACGAGATATTGAAGAATAACCAACACCAAAATCATCGATTGCAAACTTAATTTTTAACTGTCTGACATATGTTAGTAATTTTTTCTTAAAAAAAGCTAAGGGGTCTTTCAAACTAATTCCATTACTGTACTGTGGTAATTGTGTTTTTTCCGATATTTCCAAAATTAGGTCGCTAGCGGTGATAAAATTGTCTTTGATAATCTGACGAACTGTTTTGAAATAGGAACTGCTAATTAAGGATTCTGGGTATACGTTCACTGATAATGGTGCTATATCTTTCGCTCTATTTTCTCTTGCTTTTTTTCTCGCATCTCGATAACTTAGAACGGCAGTCTTTAAAAAATAACTATCTAGTTCAATAGTAAACCTTGCTCCCCACATTTCAGCAGCCTGAAATAGGTCAATGGGAGCTGTTAAAGTTTCAGGATTCCTAGCTAAAGCCTCCCAACTACTGATAAATAGTTTGTTAGGGTCTAGATTAAGAATTGGCTCAAAATGAACAATCATTTCTTGAAGACGATCGCAGAATAATTGGAATCTCCGATTATATAAACGGGCTGCGACAAATCCAAAATCTCTCTTTAAATCATCAATTATAGCTGCTTCGACTAGTAAATAATTAAATGATAATTTTTGGCAAGCATGATAAAAACTTGATAAAATTCTTCCGTATATATCTCCTAAAAGATAAGAATTTTGAGGTACACCACAAACTACTATTACCTCTGCCTGTGGTAAAACTTTCAAAGGCACCATCACAAATGCTTTGACAATTCCATTTTTATCTTCATGCAATCTGTAGATACCGTGATAGGCAGGATTAAAGATTGATAATCGCGAAATATTAGGTAAAATATCTGAATTTAAAGTATTGTAATAGAAATCATCTCCTATATGATTGGCAAGATTGCTATGGGATTTTAAATACCATTTATCTTGATTGTCAATACCTAGAATAAAAACAAAGTCTGCTTCGGAGGTTTGTCTAATTATATTTAAGATCTGATGTTCTGAATCCCCATTAAAATTATTAGCATTACTGCTTCTTAAATCTATAAGTTGCCGGATTAGTTTTCTGATTAATTCTTCATATGGTTCCAGAAAGTTATGCAACTGAAATGTTTTTGATTCTAGACTATACAAATCTCCTGATGGTTTTGCTATTCCTAAGCTAACTTCTGTTAAGTTCATGTTTTGAACTTCTTTATGTTGTTCTTCTGTTGTCAAATTACTTGTTTGAGCAATAAAAATATCAAAGCCTTTATCCTTCAATACAATGATTTTTGGCTTCATACTCAAAGCATTCTCTTCAATTTTGTTGCAAGTATATTGATGGAGTTCGCGTGCAGTAATTTTACCATCTCGATCTAGATCGCTAGCCCCAGTTTCTATTCCTTCTACCAAGTAATGTGTGTAGACTGAAATATCTCCTCCTTGCTGCTCAAAGGAATATTGAGTCGAACTTGAAGATGCAAGAACAACTCGACCTTCAGCACCTAGTTGACCCTCTAAATCTACATATCCATCGTCTTTTGTTACTAATGAAAGGTCAAATGCTCCACTAAAACAACAATCAAGGATTATTACCTGTCGCTTAGAACGACTGTTATTTATCTGATCGTGAACAAAACTTGCAGCAACAGCAGTTGATTTGATTAGTTGATTATTTGGATTTTTACGAGTGATTCTGGTTGAGAAATATAATCTACCACGATCATCTTTGATTCCATGTCCAGAAAAATACAACAGCAGCAAATCTTCCTTATTAAGACCGGAAAAAAAAGTTTCTATTTCCTCCCTCATAGATTGAGCATCAGGATTTGCAAGGATTTTGACTTCATTAAACCCACCTATCTTTGAATCCTGTAAAACTCGCTGCATTGCTTTCACATCTTTTATCGCTCCAGGAAGAGGGGTAAATCCAGACTCATATTCACTTATCCCAATCAGTAATGCTACTTTCTTAGGATTGCTGTTTGTGACCATATCTATACATCTAAAAAATCTTGTGTTGCTTGCACTACTAATGCAAGTTTTTTTCTTATATTTGCTTCAATTTCTAATTCTTTTCCCGTGGGGAACTTTAACTTTTATCTTGATAGTTTTGTTACCCAAGCAGTCTTGCTAAGGTGTGTTTGGAACTGCCATGATGACAGCTATTAGATTCACTAACTTCATATTTATGCAGCTATTAAACTGCTTATAATAGCATACACTGATGCTCTTGTGTTATTTTTTGACTATAGAATAATTTTTTCCACCAATACTCGATCCGACCTACTGGCTCTGAAAAAATAGTGATTGTATGGAGATAGATGTTTTGCTTTGATTTAACAGTTTATTTTTTTGTTCACTTAACTTAATTCGCAATTTGGGCGCTCAATGCTCAATTTTTCTAGGTAACTCAACGCAAAAACTAGAGCCTTCACCTGGTTCGCTCCGAACGTAAATCTTACCTTGCATGATATCCACCAAGGATTTGCTAATAGCTAGACCCAAACCCGTACCACCATATTTGCGGGTAGTTGTTTGATCTACTTGGCGAAATAGTTCAAAAATATACTTTAAATCGGTTTCAGAAATACCGATACCTGTATCTTCAATTGCGATCGCAATCTTTTCTTGGTTAATCTCCCAAGCTTTAATTCTAATGCTACCAGCTTCAGTAAATTTAATTGCGTTCAATAAAAGTTTGACTAGAAGTTGTTTTAAGCGAATTTTGTCATTGAATACGATGGGATTTATGAGTTCGATTTGAAAATTTAAGTTTAAATTTTTTCGTTCCGCTAAAGGACGATGTTCTGAAACAAGGGTAACAATCAAATTCGTCAAGTTAAGCTCTTCAAGATGAAAAGATAAATTACCAGTTTCTACTTTAGCGAAGCAAAGCATATCATCAATTACTGTCAGTAGATGATTGCCATTATTCAAAATCCTTTGCACCATTTCTAGCTGTTGTTTTGATAAACTATAGCTGCGTTGGCGTAATAAAACTTGTGCTAAACCTAATATTACATTTAAAGGAGTCAGCAATTCATGGGATGTTGTCGCCAAAAATTGATATTTTTGCTGGGTAACTTCTAAAAGCTCAAGATTCTGCAACTGGATATGATGTCTGCTTTTTTCTAAATTTTGATTTCGCTTTTTTAATAACTCATTTTCTTGGGCTAAACTGCTTTCTCGTTTAACTAGAGATTCGATAGTTCTAGCATTATTAATTGCGATCGCTACCACTTCACTAATCCCTGCAAGCAAGTTTTGCTGTTTGCGATCTAAAATAATAGATTTTTCTCTGCTACCAACACCCAGTACCCCCAAAGGTCCTGTTTGGGCTGAATCTATTGTCAAAGCATAAACATTACGAGGAGGTATATCCCCAGAAGATAAATAATTTAGCTCCTTATAATTATTTGTCGCAATTTGACCTGAATCTGCTACAATTACTCCATCTTTATTATCATCAGCCTGAAGTATCAAAGGAATCCCAGTTACGAACACTTTTTTCAACAAACATGTTTCATCATTGATTTGCTGAAAAAGTTGGAACTGTTCCAAACTAATACCAAAACTTGCAGTCCAATCCAAACTATCTGCTTGAGCACTATACAAACAAATAAAACAAAATTGAGCACCGTCAATAACTTTGCCAATTTCACTTACCATTAGCCTAAATAAACCGGTTGAGTCAGTTAATCGCTCGTTAAAAAGATTGGTTAACCTTTGGAGTTTTTCCGGTTTGTAAAGTTGCTGTTGGGATATTGATTTTGCCCTCACAATACCTTACTGTTATTTGCTAAGAATCATTGTTATTTGTTGGTGATATTCTCAAATACCACCAATAAAAATTCATGAGTTTGGAACTTACGCTTTTTTAAGCGACATTTTAAGAATTTTCAATAGAAATTTGTTCACAAACCTTCTCAATCGTTTTTTGGGAAGATTTGTTGAAATGGTTTGGATAACTTTCCAATTAACCTACAGACAAAATAACAATAAAATCAACATTGATAGATAAAATCAGAAATCTAACCAAGTAAGTATTGTATCTTTTTTGCCAGGTACAGGTGTTAAAAATAAGACAGGGACAAGATTTTTCTGTTCAAAGTGTACGAATGAAATAATTTATAATTACCTTAGTTTATCAGCTTGCAATGGTTATCCCAAGGTGCTTATTATTTTTTCCGTATTGACTACAGTAATCATAGTAACTAAAATTACTGTTTTGCCTTCCTAGGAAAATTAATAAAGCTGAGTTGTTCCCATCATAAAGAACAAATTCTAATTTGTTGATAAGTATAAATTTTTTTTAAACTTTGTTCTCTAACAAGTATTAAAAGTTGGTAATCGGGTAATAGCACAATGTGACCAGAATTCATATTTTTGAGCGTAAAATTTGGTTAAGATACCTTCGGGTTACAAACGATAGAAATTCTCAATCATCCATGAAAATCCATTAAATGCTCTAAGACTTTTGATGCTATTGGTGTAGTTACAAGAATTTCATGTTTTAAATCACCCCATTTTGTTCCAGATTGAGTTTTGAACTGTGCAATAATTTCTGGTATTTGTGAGGATACAATCAATCTTACTGGTTGCAGTTGACCAAGAAGTCTTGCGTGACGATATTGGGGTGATTTCTGTAAAGCTGTATCTAGCTTTTGTGCGATTTCAGCTGCGGAGCTTGTAGTTATAGTATTGGAATCTATAATATTGGCATCTATCTCCAATTTGTCTAACAATAAGATGTAATGTTCTTGTGGTTCTTTGACCGGAACTAAGCTTTTAAAGCTTGCGCTTTCCAAGGGTAAACTCTCTAAAGTTTCACGTACAAACTGAGAATTTAACTTTTCCCCCACTAGATCGCTAATTTCTTGAGTTCGTCCGAGAAATTCTAAGCAGGGTGTAGATTGATAAAAATGGGTCACGCGGATGCGATCGCCAATACGATAACGATAGAGTCCTCCTTTTTGGGAAATAATTATTTCGTAAGTGTTTCCCTGTTTTAATTGGTGGAGTTGAAAAATATGATTGTTTTCATCTTCAAACTCGAAAAATACTTCATTTAACACTGGGACATATCCCCTAGCTGGAATTAAAGGAATTGTCATTGGTGCTTCCGTTGCGAGGAGTCCTTTTCCTTGTACTAAGACTCCGGGGAATAAGGAGCGTAGAAATTCTGCACCATCAGCAGCGTTAACGCTATCCCAGCAAGAAATTAACTTTAATTGTTTCCAAAGTAAGTTCCAAGGAATTTGTTCTGGTTTGTTATCTGTTTTTTGTGAAAGTAGTATGGAATGTCTTTGGGGTGATATCTTATTTTTTAAATCTGCGCATAGTTGCTGACGATGAGTTTGAATGTAGTCAAGAATAACTTTGAGAAAAGTTGGACTCCAGACTGAAATAATTTCTAAATTTTCTGTTGCTAATAATGCAAGTGCAAGTTTATGTTTAAATTCATCCGCACTTTGGATATTTTTTATTCCTGGTACACTAACCAAAAAAGGACTCAATAACCAGCGCAACCAGTTATCTAAATATTCTGAATCATCTTCTAAACCAATTTTCGCTCTATTTTCTCCTGATGAATTAGTTTTAGTTGTAAGATTAGGCGAAATACAAAAATATATCTTACCTGTAGAAAATCGAGGTCCATTTATAATTAGATCGTAAGCCCAAATACAAAACATTTGGTTAAAGGAACGACGCAGAGATTTAGTGTAGGGAATAAATTTTGCAGCACCGCGACTTCCAGATGTTTTCTCATAGAAGATTACAGGTTCGTTTGTCAGTAAATACTTTTGAGTTTGCTGTTGTTTGATAATCCATTCTTTAATGTCGTCATATTCCACAATTGGAATACGTTCCCAATCATCAATTGAATTTATATTTAAAGATTTACCATACTCACTTTTAATTAGATTTTTAACTATATCTTGTTTTACTTTTTGTTGTGCAAATTTTGGGTTTGATAATGCTTTAACAAATTTGTGGTTAATGGGGTAAATAAGTTTGCTAAATAATTTAATTAGGATTTGCATTAGTTGGTAATTGGTAATTGG
>JGI1201J43222_100296_pt1 | contig 13327 bp, 7 predicted proteins | sample MastesBC008_FD_43222 | JGI IMG/M metagenome (IMG submission 43222) | reverse complement strand
ATTACTTATTACTTGTTACTTGTTACTTATTACTTATTACTCATTACTCATTACCAATAATGAACACTATCAAAACAGAAGTTTTAATTGTCGGTGGTGGTCCCGTCGGTATGGCGATCGCATCCGAACTACGCTACCAAGGTATAGATTGTATTGTTTTAGAGCAAACTGACGGTGTTGTTACTGACCCAAAAGTTAGCACAGTCGGTCCCAGGTCGATGGAATTTTGCCGTCGCTGGGGAATTTCTGAAGCAATACGTAACGCAGGTTGGCCTAAAGAACATACTCTAGATGTAGCTTGGGTTACATCTGTCGGTGGGAAGGAAATTTTCCGCATCAAGTTTCCATCCTATGCGCAACGGTCTTTACCCGAATACAGTCCAGAAACCGAACAGGTTTGTCCCCAAGACTGGTTTGCTCCCAAATTTATCAATTCTCTGGGAGAATACCCCCAAGGAAATCTCAAATTTCTTTCTCGTTTAGAAAGTTTTACACAAAATGAAACAGGTATAGTTGCTCAAATAACCAATTTAGAGTCTGGAAGTTCAAAATCTGGAAACACACAAACTATTGAAGCTCAATATATAATTGCTTGTGATGGCGCTCGCAGTCAAATACGTAAGCAATCTGGAATCGGCGCTCAAACTTTTCATCAAACCCAAGTATTTCAAAGTGTTGTTTTTGAAGCACCCCAACTTCCCGATCTGCTAGGCCCAAATAATGCTATGGTTTTCTTCTTAGTCAACCCAATTATTCAAGAGCCTTTGCGTGCTGTAGATGGAAAAGGTAAATATCGCCTAATTTTAAAACCCCAGGAAGATGGCAAAATCTACGATGCACAAGAAGCGATCGCTGCTGCTATATCCATCGATACCCCATATAAAATTATTTCTAATATGCCATGGCGTTTAACCCACCGAGTTGCAGATACCTTCCGTGATGGACGCATATTCTTTGTTGGTGATTCTGCTCATACACTTTCACCCTCCGGTGGTTTCGGGATGAATACTGGTATCGCTGATGCTGTTGATTTGGGTTGGAAACTTGCTGCAACCATCAAAGGTTGGGGAGGTTCAAAACTACTCGACACCTACGAAACTGAACGTCGTCCCATCGCAGTACGAAATCTCGAGCAAGCAAACGCCAATCTTCAACGTACCCAAAAACGTAGTATACCTCCAGCGATCGCCAGCGATTCTCCCCAAGGTCGGGAAATGCGCCAAAAAATGGCTGAAGGGATGGAACGCAGTGGAGTTAAGCGTGAATTCGACGCTCCCGGAGTTCATTTTGGCTTTCGTTATCAATCCCCTATCGTTATTGAAGATAATATTAATCTACCTAGTGAAGATCCTTTCCAATGGTCTCAAACTAGTTATCCTGGTTGTCGCGCACCCCATGCTTGGTTAGAACCTGGAAAATCAACTTTAGATTTATTCGGTCATGGATTTGTATTACTTAGCTTTAAAGGAAAAGAAGGATTAGAAACTTTTGTCACAGCATGCGAAAAACGGAGTGTACCTCTTAAATTACATGCGATCGATAATCCTGAAGTTGCTCAACTCTATGAAAAAGCATATGTCTTAGTTAGACCTGACGGTCATGTTGCTTGGAGAGGTGATATTTTACCGGATAATCCTCTAGCTATCATCGATCAGGTACGAGGAGAGTTTGTATAGGTTTTAGGACTTACTTTTCGGTAAAAAACTGGGAAATAAAATCTTTTCCATAATTATAAATCATCCCATTTTCTACTATAAATATGTAAGTCCTAATTCATAATAACAGGAATAAAAATATACAAATAGAAACATAAATTAAAATATAAACTTTCGTTTATATTTTAATTTAATTGAGTTTTTAAGTTCTTAAGTTTTCTGAATTATTAGTTAAAATTATTAAATACAATAAATTTAAATAAAACTAAATTATATTGGGGGAAAACTCATTTACAATGAATAATATGTCATTTGTATCTTAATCATATCTTACGCAAAATAAATGTAATTATACCATTGCTAGTGATAGCAACATAATTTTAAAAATAGGTGAGATTGCTTTCCTGCAATGCCTTTCGGTCGTAATGACAAATCTTAGTTGTGTAAGTCCTGTTAATTTATAAAAGTCCTAGAAATATAAAACTATTATCTGATACAATTAACCACATCTGTGAGTTAATTTATAATGCTAAGTTTATATGTGTATTAATATATTATAAATTTTTATTTCAAGAATATATTAAGATGTCATAACTCTTAGATATGAAGAAAAACTCTTTACTGAAATGTTTACTTCTCAGTTCTGCTTTTTATAGTCTTCCTCTATCTATTAACATTTTATGTTTTTCAGCTTTAATGGCAGTTAGTCGTGGAGAAGATGTAAAACAACTCAAAGAACTCTCATTAGAGACTGAAACATATATCCCACCCAAGTTAAACCACTCCAGATTCCTAGCACAAGATTCTCAAAAGCCAACTTCAGAAAAGCCATCTAATGAATCTGGACCTAGTAAAACAGAAACAAGAGTATTGATAAGTGAAGTTGTAGTTAGTGGGGTAGAAGGACAATTAAACGATAAGATTTACCAGATTGTTAAGACCAAACCAGGACGTACAACAACTCGTTCTCAATTGGAATTAGATATAAATGCCATATTTGATACGGGTTTCTTTTCCAATGTCCAAGCAGTACCAGAAGACACTCCATCAGGGGTGCGAGTAACCTTTGAAGTAAAGCTTAACCCGGTTTTAAGTCAGGTAAAAGTGCAAGTAAGTCCTAGTACTGTATCCTCGGTGCTGAAACTAGGGGTTGTGGATAAAATTTTTCGTCCCCAGTACGGTAAGAGACTCAATTTGCAAGACTTACGAGATGGGATTAAGCATTTAATTAAGTGGTATGAAGAGCAAGGTTACGTACTAGCGAATGTAGTTGATTCACCTATCGTTTCCAAAGATGGTGTTGTTACCTTACAAGTAGCAGAAGGGGTGATTGAAGATATTCAAGTCCGATTTGTGAATAAGGATGGTAAAGATAAAGACAAGAAAGAAGAAGCAATTAGCAGTGAGACACTAACTACTGCTATTCTCAAAGAAATTGATTTAAAACCAGGAAGTGTTTTTAATCATCCTCAAACAGTAAAAAGCTTACAGAAGTTGTTAAGCTGGGGAATTTTTGAACACGCCAATTATTCATTCATTTCTGGTCAAGATAAAAATAAAGAAATTGTAGTTTTAAAGTTCGCTGAGAATCTATTAACAGGTGATGCAGCGGAAATTTTAAAGTATCAGCAGGAATTGCAAACTGCTCAAGCGAGTAAAAATAGAATTGCGGAAGCTCAGGCATTAAAAAAACTGGGATACTTATATCGTCAGTATAAAATTCACTATGAAGATGGGGTTAAAAAATATCAAACAGCACTGCAAATTTTCCAGTCAGAGAATCAGGAGATAGAAGTCGCTAAAGTTTATAACAACGTAGGTAATGTTTATTACAAATATGACAAGTATGACCAAGCAATCAGCAATTTTCAAGAATCTCTGAAAATATATCAGCAGAAGAAAAATAAATTGGGGGAGGCCATATTACTTAACAATCTTGGCAATACATATATGCAAACTAATCAATATCAAAATGCAATAGATAACTACAGCCGAGCCAGGAAAATATTTTCATATCTTAATGAACCTTTATGGGAAGTAATAACTATAAATAATCTTGCCTTCAACTACCGTTATTTAGACGAAAAAGATAAATCTATAGAATTATATAATCAGGCACTTTTGCAATTACAGAATCTAAAGCAAAACCCTGTTGAAATTGAAAGACAATCTCAGGAATGTCTTGAACGTCAATCTTCAGAAAGATTGGAGAAAAAAGCACATTTTTTCTTTGGATTAGGTATGAGTGATGCTAGTGGTTCATATATATACACAGGAATCCAACTATTAGATGATGAATTATCAAACTGCATTTTAGATAGCCGCTTTTGGCGAGTGGTAACATTCTTAAATGCTACACATCATTATCAGTCATTTGGTGATTATCAACAGGCTCTATATTATTCTAGTAATGCATTAGAACTCTGGAAAACTGTAGAAAACGATCAAGAAATCTTTACCCTCTTAAGAGAAAATAGTCATGTTTTAAAAAATATATTGAATGGCTGGCTGTTATTTCAGATTTCTATAATATACGAGGAATTAGGTAACAAACAGTTAAGCAAGCAATACAAACAACAATCACTTAACATTGCAGAGCAGGAAATACCGAATTTTATTGATTTAATTTATAGTGATAACAGGGATACTACAAAGGCTTTACTGCTAAATATTTGGCAAATTCCTATTAAGTTTGTTACAGGGCTACAACTGGAAGAGATTATTAGTCAGTCTGAAAAACAACTAATCCAATTTGTAAATCAGTACAACTTTGAGCCGAAACTTAAAGAACAGATCAAACAGTACATCACCCTAGCTAAACATATCATTGATGCCGAAAATTTAGCAAGCTCAAAGAAAAATAGTGAAGCGATTGAATCATACAATCAAGCTTTAGGAATCATCCAAAAATTAAAAAAAGAAGATTTATGCCTTGATACATTATTTCCTACCTTAGTTTTTAAAGCTAATAAAGAAAAAGCAGTTTTCAAGAATAAAAAAAATGAAGTCACAAATAATCTATGCTTTTATAAATCAGCAGAAATAGGAAAAGCACAATTATTGAATTTAGTAGCAAAAAATCAACTTTATTTGCAACAGAATCAAGAAGCCTTGACTTCACTAGATTTAGCATTGTCACGATTGAGCATTACATATGAAAGCACTATCTACAAAAAATATGACCCTCAAGAAATAACAAATATATTTACAAAATTCCTGTCATTAGTACAAAACTCCAATCAAAAATCTACAGAAGAAGACAAACAAGAAAACCTAGGCTCTATTGTTGAATCGTCACAAATGTTGATCGATTATTTCAACTCCACATATTCAGCGAATATTTATGGAGAAACACTCTCGTTAATTGCTAAGGCTCATAGGGCGAACCAAGAGTATGAAAAAGCATTGGAATTTCACAATCGAGCATTAAAATTATGGCAAGCTAAAGAGGAAATTTTCAAAGAAGCAGATACTTATCTCGCAATTGCAACTACTGAACGTGAGCGAGGAAATTTGACTCAAGCAAGAACTGAGATTGAAAAAGCAATAGCAATGATTGAATCTGAACGCGCCCAAGCTCAGGCTCAAGAAGCTAAAGAAACCCAGGATGATGATTTCCCCACAATACAGCCAAAGCAGACTGAATATAAATCCTATATTGACCTAGTTAAATATTTAGAATCAAAGCAAAATTACTATGATTTTTATATCGATCTGCTAATGCAACAACACCAACAAAACCCCTCAGCAGGTTACGATATAGAAGCATTACAAGCTAGTGAGCGGTCGCACGCTCGTAGTCTTCTGGCAATGATTAATAGGGATAGTCGCAATCCTGAAGGTAAAGTTCAAAATAATAGTAGTTCTAATCCCGACTATTCTAATCCCAACTATATAGAACTAGCCAAACCGCCTCAAATTCAAAAGATTCAACAGGAATTACTCGATGATAACACGCTACTTTTAGAGTATAGCCTAGGGGAAGAACGCAGCTATCTATGGGCTGTTACTAAAAACAGTATCACAACTTATGAGTTACCTAAGAGAGCTGATATTGAAGCAGCAGCAAAGCAATTTTACGACTTTTTGACAGTGTCAAGTTTAAGAATTAGACCTAACAAAGCAGCAGCATCAGGAGTTAAACTCAGCCAAATGCTCTTAGGACAGGTTTCTCAGCAGCTGGGTAACAAACGCCTATTAATTGTCGCAAATGGAATTCTGCAATATATTCCTTTTAGCGCCTTACCTATTCCAAACTCCACGTCTCTAAATACAGTCAGTTCATCTGCTGCTGTTGAGCCATTATTAGTTGAGCCATTGTTAGTTAAACATGAAATTGTTAATCTTCCCTCAGCTTCCACTCTTGCAGTTATTAGGCGCAATAATGAAAAGCGCCAACCACCAAGCAAAACTTTGGCTGTATTAGCAGATCCGATCTTTAGTAGGGGAGATGAAAGACTTACGCGCAAGTTAAATCAAACTGATTACCAGTCGCAGCAAAAGTTATCAACTTTGTCTAATGCTATGGGAGTTAAAAGTAATAATAATGTTGTAGTTGAACAGCTTTATCCCCGACTACCTAACACCCGTAAAGAAGCAGAAGAAATTGCGTCTCTGGTACCTCCACCTGAGCAATTGCAAAAATTTGATTTTGCTGCTAATCGCAAAGCTGTATTTGCTCCAGAATTTAGCCAGTATCGCTATATTCACCTTGCGACCCATGGTATTCTTGACTCTCAGACGCCAGAGCGCTCTGGTGTTATCCTATCTTTAGTAAATGAACAAGGGGAATTTCAAAGAAGTCTCTTATCCACACCTGATTTCTTCAAACTTAACTTATCAGCAGACTTGGTAACTTTAAGCGGTTGTCGCACAGGTTTGGGTAAACAAGTTAAAGGTGAGGGGTTGATTGGTGTAACTGGTGGCTTGATGTACAGTGGCGCAAAGCGCGTAATGGTGAGCTTGTGGAGTGTAGACGATCGAGCAACAACAGAACTGATGAAACGCTTCTATCAAGGCGTTCTCAAAGACAAGCTTCCACCAGCAAAAGCATTACGAGCAGCCCAACTAGCTATGTGGCGAGAACAACAGTGGCAAAATCCTTATTACTGGGCTGCTTTTACCATTCAAGGAGAGTGGAAATAAATAGGTAAATTTGTTTAATGAAATTATTTATATATTTATATGTTTACTATCGAGTTATATTTAGCTGTTCCCCGTTCCCTTCTAGATGGATTGGGAAGAAAATAGGTAGTCCAAGTTTGGGGAACAGTCTCAGACAAATCAAGTATTTGTAATAAATTAGCCCAATCTGTTTGTATTTCTTGATTTTGTGGATTAGTACGCTGAAGCTCAGCAAGAGTAGTTAGTGCTTCATACCATAATTTAGCATCAGTATAAACCAAGACTTCCTCCCTAGGGGAAGCTGCTTGCAACTGATTACTTAAGTTAGGACTAACAGGAATGCGCTCAACCCAACCATTAACTGTTGCATCTGCAGAGCGGTTATCTGGATTGCAGATCACAGAAAAAACCCAGCGATATTTTTTTCCTGACTGTAGCGGAAGCATTATTTTTGGTAGTTGTAGGCTAACAATTCCTGGCTCTTGTTTTAATGGAAAAGTAGCATAATAGACATCATCTTCTTTTTCATCAATTAGCACAAACTCTGCATCACGTTGATAGGATGACCAGTAGGGAATATAGAACCAGAAAGTAGGATATTTAGCAATTGTTTGCTCAACATAAGGAAATCCTTCATCTGTTGCAGGAACCAAAGCTGTCAGCGGTTGAACTACATTTGGACAGCGATCGCGTACCGCTCCTCCTCGCTTACGACCAGTAGGTGTCCCTCCAGGACGAATACCAAAGAAAAACCGTTTAATTTTCTCAATCAAGCCAGGTCTACGCTGGGATTGTGCTTGAACTGATGGTACGTAAACCAGCAAATTAGTCAATACAAAAATTAGCACAAAAGCAAAAATTACTTTTCGGGAAGGGAAATGTAGTCGGTTCATAGTTTCCTCGCCTGATGTACAGTTTAATTACGGTCAAGGAAAACAAAATATATATTTCCAGTAGAGACAAAAGCCAGTACAGGTGGAATCAAAGGAATCCATATACTAGCAACAGTAAGAGAAATTATAGAAGTCATATATAAAACTAGGATCCCACAGCCGGTAGCTATTCCCAAATCTCTTAACGAAGGTGAGTATAGTGCAAACACACCACCGAAGAAGGACCAACCCCATATCCAGAGGATTTCTATTGGTTGTGACCAAACCTGCAATAAAGGTACCTCATCGAGTACGGCACTGAGAATTTGACTGATCATGTGACCATTTACCACAACACCGGGAATTGTACCATAGGGTGTAGACCAATTATCATTGATTCCTTGAGTGGCAGTCCCACCAATTAAAACAATCTTGTCCCGTACATCTTGCTCGTCAAAGCGATTGTTTAAGATATCTTCCAGAGTCTTCCTTTTAGCAATGTTTTCGACTCCAGAACCAGTAGCACGGTAATTTAACAAAATCTGAAAACCAGAAGCGTCCACATCTTGATAACCCACAGTAAAAGGTTGTAGTTGCGGGAAAGTAATACCACCAAGTTGTAGATTATCCCCAGATTTAAAAGGATCTTGATAATTACTGTTTTCCCTCAACTCCAATTCCAGATAACGACGCGCCAACAAAAAACTAAAAGACTGCTTAGCTTGACAATTAGAACCAGAAATTCCCTCTACAACCATCAGATATCGGCGCACAATTCCGTCTCTATCAGTAACAAAATCACTGAAACCAACACGTTCTTTAGCTACTTCTTTAGGTGGGTCGACACTGGTATGTCCAATTTGCTTCCCTTGGTGATCGATATCAGGTACTTTGCAAACTGCAAAAACATTTGGTTTTCCCAGGCGCTTTAATAACCCTGGCAAATTGGGGTCAGCATTATAGGGACGGTATACATCCAAACCAATTAGTCGAGGGTTATATTTCTCTAGGGTTTCCAAAAGGCGATTGAGAGAAGCATCTTTTAAAGCAAATCCCTGTCCCTGCTCTTGGCGTTTATCTTGAGCCTTAATATCTTCGTCAGTGATTTCTATAATTAGCAAGCGTGAATCGACTCCTTCATTCAATGGTCTGATTTGTATCAGGTGATCAAAAGTCTTTAACTCTAACCATTCCATCAGACCAAAAAAACGTAGCACCACTAACCCACCCGCGATCATCAAACTCACCAATAGCAGAGTTCGGAAACCAGAACCACTAAACACCGGCTGGCGAATTCGTTCAACGAATCTTGTTAATCTACCCTTTGGCGATGGAGATGCTGGCTTATTTATATCTATCTCAACGGTAGTATTGGGAGGTGCTTGGGCAGTTTCCTGACTGGAATTTGATGCAAAAATTTCCTTCTCACTTGATAAAGGAATACCTAAACTTTTTGCTAGATATTTTAATCTTTCGTTAGCAGGGTTTGCCTTTCGTGCTGCAAGAACTAAATCTTCTAACCAATTCTCTGATTCGGCTTTTTCTATTAACTCAAAGACTACCTGACTTAAATTAGCTTCTGAGGCAATTTCATGTAGATTTTTATTTAGGTGGAAAGATAGCATTTGCTTTAATGACCCCCTATTGGGAAAAGCATTCATTAAAACTTCTTGCAATTGTTTCCGTTCTCCACCAGATAAATCCATACTTTATGTAATACCCGTCACTCTTTATTTGTCCCGTCCTCTTACTTCTAAATGTTAATGCTTATCTCATTCCTTTGAAAATCAATCAAGTCAAGTCTTCATTAACCATTATAAAAAGTATGGCTGAGTTTGTTGATAGTTCAGGAATAAATCAGTGTTTTGGTAGACATACTTTTCCAAAAAGCGTGATGCCAACTGGTCTTCATCAAAGTATAAATGATTTGGGTGTAGCTCTTTTAGAGGTAACAATTATATCTTGCCATAAACCCTAAAACTTTTACAGGCCAAGAAACACTGTTAAAATTAGGTGTTTGTTTTCCGTATACTGCATATTATACTTACTAGATTAATGGTAAAAACATGGCAGATATAATTGATATTGCTGTTAGTGATGACTCTTTTAGTACCTTAGTTCAAGCTGTACAAACTGCTAATTTAGTAGAAATATTAAAAAGTACTGGACCTTTTACAGTTTTTGCACCCAATGATGAAGCTTTTGCAAAATTACCTCCAGGAACTATTCAAACTCTGCTGCAAAATACTCCCCAGCTAGCAAGAATTCTCACATATCATGTTGTACCGGGTAAATTAATGCAAGCCGATTTAGCAAAATTGAAAACTGTAAATTCAGTGGAAGGCTCTACTATTAATATTAATTGTACTAATGGATTTGAAGTGAAAAATGCCACAGTTTTAGCAGCAGATATCGAAGCTGATAATGGTGTAATTCATGTGATTGACAAGGTAATTCTTATGGGTTGATTTTTGACACTCCGCCGTCCTATGAGGACGGGGATTCTTAGTTTAACGAGTCCACTTGACTGCAAAAGCTGATAAGATTTATTATCCTTAATAACTTATTGAGAAAAAACTTACCGATACAGTTTACACCGTTTCCTGTATGCATTCCTCTTTTCACACTTATAGGCAACAGGGTCGCGAACCAACATAATCCCAAATGGAGTAGCACCAGTCTTGATAATGCGGCTATCCTCAGGAACTCCAGTTTTATCAAGATCGTAAATCGAAGTAAATTCAGAATCTTGACTATGGGTGATAAATAGCTTTTTGTTGTCGAGGGAAACCATAACATTGTGCGGAAATGGTAAGGGAGCATCAGCAGGAGTTCCAGGAACAAGACTGAAGGATGCTAAATCAATCGTATACACGGAATTTTTCCCATCAGAACTCTCAATATCTGTAACATAAAGATTTGTTTCAGACTCATCAGCCCATATTCCGTGAGCTCCTGGTATATCGATTTCCCCGAGTAACTCCAATGTTGATGGATCCATTTTCAACACTTTTCCATCGATTTGTGTAGCGACATAGAGCAAACTATCGGAAAATCCCCAATAAAAAAGATGCGGATCTCCTCCCACCTTAACTCTATTGGTTTCTTGAAAACTCTCTCCACTATATTTAATCAGCCATCCTTCATCAGAACCATTAGCACTGAGCAGAGAAACAATTGCACTATCAGAGGTTACCGTAACGTCGTGGGGTTTAAAATTTGGTGCGAGGTCTGCAGGTATTGATACAGTTGCTAATACCTTTTTCATTCTCAAATCAATGACTGTCATAGTTTTATCGATATCATTTACCACCCACATCTGACCGAGTGTTCCATTATTCCACATATGGAAAACACCTCTTCCTGTGGGAATTTCAGCTTTTCGGCGCAGTCGTAATGCATCGTATACAAGTACTCTGTTATTCCCTCTATCTCCCAGCCATATCTCATCAGTAAAAAAGGTATTCTGTGCGTACATCGGCTCGGATCCTTTTTCCAGAATCAGATCGATGGTTCTTTCACTTTTTATGTCTATTAATGTGACAGTATTTGTACCTCTATTTGCAACTGCGATTCGAGATCCAGTGGGAGATGCTGGAGTACCGGGACGCATCTCAATGATGTTTGCTTTTAATGGCAAAATTGTAGTTGTTATTAAAATAACTGCAATCGCACAACCTAATACAAGTTGTTTCCAAGGGGATTGCATCCAGTGAGACGAAAATCTGAACATTTCACACCTTTTTTTCTATCCAATTGTATTCACACTTTTAAAGCAATAAATATAAATTTCGGTAACAATATTGTCTCTAATTTATAAGTATTGAGGGATAGAATTTATTGAAGTGAATGGAATAAGAAAAACAACTTTACGTAACAAGTTTAGCAAGATAACTCCAACAAAATATTTTGCAGATTTGTGTTTTTTATTAGTAGTTCAGGTATTAATAATTCTTAAACTCAGTTCTCGAACAAGAAACAAAATTCTGGCTTATTCCAAAAACCCCTACCTATCTAATAACAACAAATAAAACTCCCTCCACATCTTAGTTATTGGAGGGAATTATATTAATAATATGTATACATTTGAAATTAATCCAATATACTGTCATCTAATTACTACAGATATTGGATTCTAGCTAAGATTGAACCGTTCAAAAAAAATAAATTAAAGTTTTGCAGTCCTACACCCTGTTTGATTTTTTATAAACACACTCGTAAATTCCACTAGTCAAATATCTTCATTAAACCCGAAGTAAATTACCAGAAATCCAACCACGACCTCCGGTAAGCTCATACCAGCCATTAGAGGAACGACCAGTAAGACTTAGTGGTGTACCATTGGAAAAATAATTGACCCTACTGTAATTAGTACCCGGACCACTACGGATATTTGCTCCACTAGTATATGAACTTACATACCTTATAAATGAGGTACGAGTACCACCACCAGTACCACCACCAGAACGGGGACCGAAGCTTAAGTAATCCCCATGTATCCAATAACCATTAGCTAATTGAACCCAGTCACCATATGTGCGACCACTTGTTCTCACTTCAGTTCCGTTTCTTAAGCCATTGATTCTTCTGTATCTGGTACTTGGACCACTACGCACATTTACTCCAGACACCGATTGTACTCTTGCGACTCGACTTCCACCACCGGTACCACCACCGCTATTGATGTAAGTCAAGTACCTCTGAACAACCCAATCACCATTATCAAGTTGTGCCCAACCGTTAGATACGCGCCCACTTGTGTTAACAGCCTGTCCGTTATATAAAGTTCTGACAACACGAGAACTCGTAGTTGGTCTCGTACGGACATTCAATCCACTACGAGCATTCACTCTAACAGGAGCAGCTTCTGCTACGGCTCCAGATAAGCAAACAGTGAATAAAGATAAACAAAAACCTATAAGACTCAACCATACTTTAGGATTTTTCCAACCTTGTTTTTTAGCGGCTCCAGTTTGTGCAGCATGAGAACTCACAACAGAATCTCTTTCGTTCTCGGCATAACTAATCAACAATGCTAAATTATCCATGACAATTCTTACCACTTTGAAGATTGTATGATTTATAACTATTACTATGCCACCAGAAAATCAAGGCATATAAAGATAATGTAACATTAATAACTTATGTTAAGGATTCAAAATTCACCTCATACATAAGTGTTTATACTTAAAAACAAAAAATTATAATATCAAAAATGCACAGTTAAAACGCGGATTTTAGTTGTCTCTCGGATTTTAAATTACAATCTTAAGTAAAAAATAATTATATCCCCTTTAAATCCCGTTAAAAAGGGAAATTTGAATTAATTTTCGTCCTTTTCAAGGAGGGTAAGGGGATCGGAAGGCGATAATAAACCCATCTTCCGCACTCTAACTGTCACAATCGGTAATTACTTAAATAAATCAATAATAAAAGAGTAAAAAAGTACTTTTTACCACTAAAAATTTCTTCAAGCTTATAAATGTCTTGATAAGACTACATCAAATCTATTCTCAATAAGTGGCAATAAGAATCAAAAATATTTTTGGTTGATTTTGATAGATAAATCTCTATGCTATTTTATGTTTTTCACTAATAAACCTGATGCAAAGATATTTGAAAAATAAAATTAGATATGACGATTTAGAACTATTAACGAAGATACGAGAATAGTTC
>JGI1201J43222_100295_pt1 | contig 13329 bp, 15 predicted proteins | sample MastesBC008_FD_43222 | JGI IMG/M metagenome (IMG submission 43222) | reverse complement strand
TTGGGGATAGCACTGCGTGCCGCCGCAAGCGGCATATGGGGACTAGCGATTGGGAAAATGAACAGTTTTAATACCAATTTGGAAAAATAATGAGACAGATATATTTTGTAGAGACCTTGCAGAGCCTGCGGCGTCGGCGTTAGCCTCTGCAAGGTCTCTACCGAAGGATCTGTTGCAATAATTTATTGAATCGGTATAACAAATCATTGTTCATAATTTAGTTAACTGCTTTCTTTGATTGCCTTCACTTCTTCAGTAATATCAATTCCTACCGGACACCAAGTAATACAACGCCCACAACCAACACATCCTGATGTTCCGAATTGATCGATCCAACTTGCTAGTTTATGGGTCATCCACTGGCGGTAACGGGACTTAATACTGGTTCGCACGCTTCCCCCATGCAGATAAGAAAAATCAATCGTGAAACAAGAATCCCACTGTCGCCATCGTTCGGCATGATTTCCTGTTAAATCAGTCACATCTTCTACTGTGGAACAAAAACAGGTGGGACAAACTAGGGTACAGTTACCACAAGCAAGACAACGGGAGGCGACATCATCCCATCGGGGATGCTCCAGATTGTCATACAAAAGTTCTTTTATACCTTCTGTATCTAAGTTGCGTCCCATTTGTTGTGCTGTTTGGGTAACAATCTCATCTGCTATGACTTGTTCGGCGGTGCTGGCTGGTTTATGGACTACTCTATCAATTACTTGTGCCCCAAGTTCGCTACCAACTTCAACCACAAAATAGTGACTTTCGGAATCTAAAACCTCAGTTAACGCTAGATCAAATCCCTGAATTGCTTTTGGTCCAGTTCGCATTGATGCACAGAAACATGTTCCCCCAGCTTGAGCGCAGTTGACAGCAACGATAAAAATATTATCCCGATTTGCTTTGTAGTGGGGATCTACGCTTTCACCTGAAAGAAAAACTTTATCTTGAATTGCGATCGCATTTAACTCGCAAGAGCGCATTCCAATAAAAGCTCTTTTGGTGGAATCAGGAATTTCTGGATTAACTTGAATATTCTGACCTTGACGTTGCGCTTTCCATAAACGAACCCTTGAAGGAAACAAATATTTCTTCCAGGAGTGGGGTCCAACTACATAGCCAAAAACAGCTTTATCGTTTCGCGATCGCAAACGATATGTTCCCCCATCTTGCTCGTCAGTCCATCCAATGGGAAAGTCTTCTACTTTAGATACTCGATCATAGACAATTGCACCTTCATTAATGGTAGGGCCAATTAATTGATATTCTTGTTGAGTGAGTACATCTAATAGCTGTTGCAAGTCCTCTCTCGCAACAATAACTCGGCTGTTGGTGGGAGATTTTTTATTCAATACATGTTCACCTCAAAACTTTTTAATTGCACTTTTCAATATTGGGAGCTTAAAAAACATGAGGAATAATTTTTCCCTCACATCGGCTCTATTTTTAGATTAAGCAAAAAAAATGGGGAACTTGTGAGGATTGTTGTTTTTTTTGTGGTGTTTACTAAACCTCAAATTCTACACTTTCAAGTAAAATATCCTCTGCAAAAGGGTCTTTCAAATCCTCTGATATCTGACACTCTAGATGAGCACCCTCTGCAACTGTATCTTTAGATGCTAACTGAAAATGTTGCTGTAAATGCTCGCTAGAAATATGCGAAAGTGCTCCCAATTTTACTTTAACTGATATAGCTCTTGTACCTTCTTGCTCTAAAACAACAGTATTAATTTTTTTAATGAGGTCATTAACTAAACTTGCTTCGTGCATAATTCTATTAGTATTTGTTGTACGACTTTTTCTGTAGCTTGTTCAACTTCTGGAGAAAGTCCTATCCCATGGGAAAAATTCTTTCCTTCCACGCCATATATAATTAACTTGGATGGGAGTTGATTTAAAGTTCTTGCCAGTTCCACTGCTTCAGCAACACTAAAAGCATGAGTTGAATAGTTAAAAAACTTTGCAGGTACTACTTTTATCTGAGCATCAATGCGATGAATTTTACCAACTTCAGCTCCAGACATTACAGCATCAAATAGATAAACAGTTGTTGCGTCTTGCCATAATTCCATCAATGCAACACCTTCACCTGATGCTTCAATAATTTTTATTTCTGGGGTCTTGGTTTCTGGATATATTTGGTTGCGGAATTTTTTCGCAATTACTAACCCAACCGCATCATCCTGGCGGAATTTATTACCAACACCAATCAGTAATATTTGATGATTATGGTTCTCTTTCGACATTAAGCTTTAGGAAATGGGTTGAACACGATATGCAGGGGTCGTAATTACGAATTACTTGTTCAGATTGTTGTCGCAATTGTTCGTCTGGTAAATCTATGTGTTGTTCGACAAACTTCCAGAGGTCTTTTTCAATAGTTGACTGGTTCTGGGATGTGGGAGGTACAATCTTGGCATCGAGAATATCTCCTTGCTCATCAAGTTGATAACGGTGATAGCAAATACCGCGAGGTGCTTCGGTGCAACCATGCCCAGTACCAGGTTTAATTGTATATTCCGCAACAGGCTGACTTGACATTTCCTCGGATTCAATAATACGCAATGCTTCCTGGGCTGCGTATAGTACTTCTAAACTCCGGATGATAATGCTTTGAAAGGGATTGCTACAAAATGATTCTAAGCCGATATTGCGAGCAACTGCTTGGATTTGGGGTGTTAGTTTTTCGAAATTTAAATTGTAGCGTGCTAGCGGTCCGACAAAGTAATTTCCCCGCTCCTTGATAGTTGAATGTAACGCCGTAGAATGAGGTTTATGTATCTCTGCAATGCAATCGTAAAATTCACTAATAGGAATGTCCAAACCTTTATTAGAAACCAAACGCCCTTCATTCATCGGATATTCTTCAGGATGTTGCAGCGCCACAAATTCATAGTCTGGCTCAAATTCAGGGAAAGTAAACCCAGCGACCCAACGTGCTGTTGATTCAGCAGCCTCAATTGCCCATTCTAGATCTGGGATAAGGGACTGTAACTCTTGTTTTGTCAGCATTTTGTAAAAACCACCCACCCTAACATTGATCGGGTGAACTTCTCTACCACCAACCAAAGACATAATTTGATTGCCAATTTTTTTTAACCGCAGTCCTCGTTTAACAATATCTGGGTAATCCTTTGCCATTTCAACAGCACTGTCATAACCAAGGAAATCGGGAGCGTGCAACATAAATATGTGTAAACTATGGCTCTCAATCCATTCGCCACAGTAAATCAGCCGTCGCATTGCGCGAATAGTACCCGCAACTTTAACTCCGAAGCAATCTTCCATCGCATGAATAGCACTCATCATATATGCGATCGGGCAAATACCGCAGATACGAGCGGTAATATCTGGAGCTTCACTATATTTTCGCCCCCGTAAAAAAGCTTCAAAAAATCGGGGTGGTTCAAAAATTTTTAGTTTAACTTCTTTAACTTTATCGTTTTTGATTTTCACATACATCGCGCCTTCGCCTTCGACGCGAGCCAAGTAATTGACCTTGATTGTTTTAGTTGTCATGATTCACTACTCGGTTAATAAGATAAGAAGAAAAAAGAAGATGCTTCCCCGCCATCCCCTACACTTTTGGTTAGCAATTTGCAGAAAAACCTTGGTGAAACTCCACAATGCCACGAGCACCATTTTTCTCAAAGGTTAAGGTAAGAAAATATTCTTGCGGAACACCGTCAAGAATCAAATCAGGAAAGTTTCTGAAGCCGAACCGTTCGTAGTATTTGGGGTCGCCCACAAGAACACAACCTTTGCCTCCTAAGGCTTTCAGCAAGGATAAACCTTCATGAATAAGAGGGATTTCCCGATACCTTGTTTCTGGAATTCTGGCAAAACAGAGATAGGACCAAGACCATACCAATTTTGACTATCGTCAGAAATGTTAACTGGGGAGAAGGCTATATGACCTACCACCTTTCCACCAACTTCTGCAACCAGTGAAACTGTTAATGCATTGGCAGATCGCAGTGCATTAACTATGAATTGCTCTGTGTTGTTACTATGTGGATGATTTTCGAAAGCTGCTTTGGTGACTGCGGATATTGCTTCAAAATCGGACGCTGACTCATTACGTATAACAACCATATTCAACCTCAATCTAAGCGTCACCTATGGATTAACTGGTAACTACACCAAGTCTAGCCTTTCTCTTTTCAATCCACTCATTTAAAGTTGTCGTTGGTGCACCTAAGATACAGTTAGCTTCTTCTGGTTCGCCTATTTCACTGACCTTTTCGAAATAAGACATTAATCTGCCCGCAAACCCAAGTTCTCGGTTGCGCGTGATAAATGACAACACCTTAACAAGCCAGAAAGGCATGATAGATATCTTCTTGATATCCGAATGAAACACAGAACAATAGCGTCTTAATGCCTCATCCATAGTAATCAGTTCTGGACCATAAATGAAGAATCTTCTATTTGCTGCTTCCTCAGAACTATAAGCAGTTGAAACCATCCTAGCAAAATCGTCTGCCGCTATCCAGTGGTAAGCTTGAGGTTGCTTTCCAAAAACAGAGGCTCGACCTTGAGTAACGAATTTCGGTAAAACCTCCATAAACCAACTGGGACAGAAAATGGTGTAGGAAATTCCACTATCTCGGATCGCTTTTTCTGCTATGAACTTCCGATCTACTAGGAAAAACCATCTGTTCTCCTCAGTGACAGTTACTCCTGAAACATATGATATTCGCTCAATTGCTGTCTTGGAAGCGACTTTCGCAATCATCTCAGTTGCTTGCTGTTCCACTTCAGTTGGAAGACTGATATGAACTCCATGACAGCCATTTAGCGCCTCCCTCAAGCTATTAGTTTCGACTGGATTTCCAACCACAACCTCAAAAGAATCATCAAATAGCTTTTTCGCTTTTTGACCATCCCTTGTCATAATCCGCACTCGAAATCCATCTTCTTGCAGACGGTGTGAAACAGGTTGTCCCAACATTCCAGTACCACCAACGACTAAGATAGTCTTTTGCATCTTCTTTCCCTCCTCAGAATAATGTTTCTTGATACTTTTATGTGCGTTTAAGCTGGGAAAATATCACTTCAAACCCGTCCATAGGCGACAACTATCACCTTTTCAACTGTGCTCTGTATATCCAGTTGAGTAGAAACAGAAGACCTATAAGAAACAGTGGTCCGGAAATTACCCAACTCCCACCTCCGCTGGAAAATATATAGAATAAAGCCAAAGCGATGAACAGAAATGCTCCCACCCCCTCCCAACGCCATGCAATAAGTAACGCCATAACAACCATGCATGTTGGGATTAGATGGATTAGTAAGGCAAGAATTGTTTCTCCAAAGTCATAACCTGCACTGAATACATCTAAAGCAAATATACTCAAAAATATTGCGAAAAGAATGCACAGAATTCTTGGAGCCCAGAATAGAATTCGCTTTGTATTTCTATTCATTAGTTAATCCTTAGTATTCTAACTAGTGAAAGGTGAGTCATGGGATTCACTTTCTTTACGAAAAGCTTCTGCGTAAGCGTTATAAGTGCGGTAACTGCGTACTAAATCGGCTTGATTCACACCCAAATTTTTCCACCAGTCACTTAAAGATGCAGTATTAGGAGTTTCAGCAGGTCCATAACAACCATAACAACCCCGGTTGTACGCCGGACAAATTGCTCCACAGCCAGCCTGGGTCACCGGTCCCAAGCAGGGTATACCTTGGGCGACCATAACACAAACAGTCCCCCGACGCTTGCACTCCATACAAACGCTGTATTGGGAAACATTAGGTTTGCGGTGAGATAAAAAAGCGCTAATTACCTCCAATAATTGATACTTGTTAATTGGACAACCCCGCAATTCAAAATCAACAAAAACATGGTCAGCGATCGCAGTAGATTTACTCAAGGTTTCGATATATTCTGGCGATGCATAAACAATAGAAGTGAATTCTTTAACGCTCTTAAAATTACGCAGTGCTTGAATACCTCCTGCTGTTGCACAAGCACCGATAGTCACCAAGTATTTTGATACTCGTCGTACCTTGTGAATTCGTTCTTCATCATGGGGTGTAGTAATTGAACCTTCTACTAGAGATAAATCATAAGGTCCTTTAACAACAGCGCTGGAAGCTTCTAGAAAATTTGCAATTTCAACTTCTCCTGCTAATGCAAGTAATTCATCTTCGCAATCCAGTAAACTTAACTGACAACCATCACAGGAAGCAAACTTCCAGACTGCGAGTTTAGGTTTTTTACTCATTATGAAACATGATTTTATGGATAATTTTTTATTTTTCAGTTTTCTCTACATCTACCTTTATAGAAAAAAAATATGAGGAATTTGTGATGGGAATTATTGGTAAAGCTTCTTTTTTATTTTCTACCACTTTGTTGTGCTCGATTTATACTTCGGACGGGTCTTTCTGGCTCGGGAATTGATGGTACTCGTGTCAATTTCTGCCAAAAGTGGATCCTCCCCCTTTTTCTTCCCTATTTCTTCTCGATACTTTTATTAAATACTGAAAGTATAAATTATAGAATAATAAGCGATAAAAAAGTTTCCTAGAAAATTCTGCTTCTTATTAATCTTTAGTTGTTTTTTATTTGCTTCTTTTGAAAATTATTTTGAAGCAAGACTTAGAGAACAACAAATTTTTTAACCAAAAGGTTTGGAAATAACCTTGACCTAAAACTTTTACTAAAACTTTTGTTTTTATTCTGTGAGGTATAAAACTATGTCAGCGTCACAATCATATGAAAGAATGGAGGATTGAATCAGATGTTTAACCAATCTCAAACATTACAACTATATACCCGAACTAATGGTTTTCCATTCTGGAAAAACCTGGATCACTATATTGTTCCAGATTCGAAAACTAGTACTATCCTCATTGCTGATGAAGAACTTGAAGTCTGCAATACTTTATCAGTTGCAGTTCGACAATGGGCGCAAGAGGAACAAAGAAATGTCAAAATAATTGCGTTTGAAAACGGACAACAAGCAATAGATTATGTACAAACAAGTCATCAAAATCCACCGTTTTTGGCAATTCTCGACCTGCGTATGCCCAAGATGAATGGACTCCAATCAGCTCAAAGGATAAATCAGCTTTTTCCACAAATGGCAATTATTATTACTGCCTCACATAATGAGAATGACGAACAATTAATCAAACAAGCTGATAGTTTTGCCAATCAAAACTCCCACATTGGTTTTATTATTCGCACCAATAGTCTTCATCTCTTAAAAGTAACTTTGGAGTCGGAAATTAACGAAGTTTTTTCAGGTAGGAAGCAAGCACAGGAAAATCCAGACTTGTTCAGAAAATTTCAAGGTACTCTAAGTCACCTGTTAAGTAAGGTAAGGGAAACTTTTTAAATTCCTCTTAACTCTTCTAAATCTTTCCAGTTATTCCATCAAGAAGATACAAATAGCAAATTACGTTAAAAAACTCATATATAAGGAGAAATTAGAAATGGAACTCACTCTGATGTCAGTCACTAAGGGTCTTATGAGTGGATTAATCTTAGGGGCTTTATATCTTATTGGTAATCCCTATATTCGTAAGTTAGGCAGTAACGGTAGGGCACTTGCTTATGTACTCAGTATTTTTGCTTGGCCAGCTATTTTGGTAGTTTGTCTTGCAGTTGCTGAAATTCACCTTGGTTTACTGGTCTCTTTAACTAGCGCGTTAGCTTTTGGTTTTTCTTTTGGCTCTAAGCAAGTTGTGGAAAATGTCGCTACCGTAGTCTTAAACTTACGGGATGACATTTATCAAGTAGGTGACATTATTGGCTTTTCTGGTGATAATGATTTCTATCAAGTTGCTGCAATTAAAACTTCTAGTGTCAAGTTAGTTTCAATGGGGGGACATGCAGGTCGAATTCTCAACGCCTCTCCTAGCGCACTTGCACAAAAGGAATTTATTAACTACACCCAAGATGGCTATGGTACTTTGTGTAAATGGATTTTCCCCATTTCTCTAAAGGCTCAGATTGACCAACCAGGTAGGGGAGATATGACTAATATGGAAGACACTTTACTTAGAGCAGCTAAAGAGGTTCAGTCTTGGATTATTCAAAATACTAAACATCCAGATGCTAAAGCGAGCTTTGCTGCTGAAGCAAGTAAAGAAAAGGGTCGTCAGGATATTCCTGCTGGAGTGTTTTTGACCAAAGTGGAAAAATTCATTCATCACTATGTTGTTGCTCTATGGGTTCCAGGGGTTGAAATTTATAAAGTCACTTCTATTGGTAATGAGCTACTTCATCGTATCTGGTATTATGCAGTTGAGTATCATAGCTTAGAGCTAACCACGTCAACGACTACAGATGATACAGATATGGTCGAAGCCACTCAAGCCATCGCTATGTCTATCAAAGAAGGATTGGGTAAAGTACATGAATGGGATTCAAGTAAGCATTTTAAGGCTAAAGTTTAGGTGTGGGTGATATGGGATTTTTTCTAAACTTTCAAAGCAATTTAATTAAAGCGATAACTTAATAATAATCATCATCCTTAAAAGTTCAATTATTAAAGAAACATCCTTGTGTTTTAAGTAATAAATAATTGGAGTTTAGACTAGATTTAGAAATTATCCACAAAGGCAGCTTGAGAATTTCATTCACGGGTATTGGGCTTAATATGTTGATAATTCTTGCTCTACACAATGGTGCCTGATATGCCGCAGGCGGCAAGCAAGTACTATCCCCGTTTATTTATGACGGGGAGCAGTTCAACACATTTTGGTTTAATTTTTCTTGCGTTTACTCTGTGGTAGCTTAAGGAAATATCTCTTTATTGACCTATTAATTTTTAATTCCATATCTTCATATGACTTTACCTTTACCCAATTTAGATGATCGCACCTATCAGGATTTAATGGAAGAAGCCCGTCGCTTAATTCCCATAGAATATCCTGAGTGGACCGATCATAATCCCAGTGATGCTGGAATAACCATTTTAGAGTTAATGGCGTGGTTAACCGAAATGGTGATTTATCGGGTTAATCGGATTCCTGATGAAAATATTGAAGTCTTTTTGAAACTCCTCAATGGGAAAGATTGGGAAAAAACTTCTGATTTAGATTTAGATATGGCTATACAGCAAACCATTATCGATCTACGGAAGCGTTACCGAGCAGTCACACCGGAAGATTATGAAACACTCATCCTCAAAGATTGGTCTGAAATGATTGCTCCATTGGATAAATATCCGGAGTATCTTCGTAGCCCGTCATGTAAAATTGCACGGGTAAAATGTTTCTCACAACAAAACTTAGAAGATTTTGAAGGAGAGAATTTTGAAGGAGAGAATTTTGAAGGAAGGAATTCGAGCGAGTTGAAAGAGCGACTCGCAGTGGGACATATGAGTGTAGTCATTGTTCCTCCCAAACCGCAGACTTCCGTTGAAGAACAACAACAAGAACAACTGTGTCGCTATATCTGGAATTATCTCGATGAGCGGCGTTTGTTAACCACGACTCATCATGTGACCCTACCTGAATATGTTGATGTACAAATTTCAGCCCAACTCCGGTTAAAAGAGGGAGCTAATTCAGAAGAAGTTAGGACATCTGCACAAAAAGCGATGGACAATTTTTTCGACCCCTTAACTGGAGGAGATAAGGGTCAAGGTTGGGATTTTGGGCGTGATGTCTATTTATCAGAAGTGTATCAGGTTTTAGATCGCTTACCTGGAGTTGATTATGTAAATGCTAAAAAAAATGAAGGAAATAATTCTGCAGAGCAAGCAGGGGATACTGTTATCTATAACGGTGTGGTTTTACAGAATCAAGTAAATATAAATACTGTAAAACTTAAAGATTATCAGTTAGTTAATCTTCGTAAACTAGAGTTGCAAATTCAGGAGAGTTGGGAGGAGGATGAACGCTAATACTAGCGAACAGCAAGTTAGTGAATATGTAAAATATTTACCCAGTATTTATCAGGACAATCAGTTTTTAGGACGCTTTCTATTAGCCTTTGAGCAGATTTTAACAGGACTTCCTGGTTCTGACACTTACGGTTTGGAGCAGTATATTGATAAAATTCATACTTATTTTTATCCGGGTTATCCAAGTAAAGAAAATAAAATTAATCCTGAAGAAACAGCACCAAAGGAATTTTTACCTTGGTTAGCCAGTTGGGTAGCTTTAAGTTTACGGGATGATTGGGAAGAAGAAACAAAACGAAGATTTATCAGTCAAATTGTTCCCTTATACCGTCTGAGAGGTACAAAAGCAGGGTTAACCCAGATTTTAAAGCTTTATACCCAAGAGGAGGTGAACATTTATGAATTTGACGATCCTCCCCATTATTTTCAAGTTGAACTCAGTTTAAGCGATCGCTCTGATTTAGCTCGCACGGAAGCGATCGCCAGAGCAATAATAGATCAAGAAAAACCGGCTCATACTTTCTATTCTCTGCAACTACTCTTTCCCAGTATGCAAATTATTAATAACTATGAATTTCAACCTGATAAGCCTGAAGAATCCAAGGGTTTACGCTTAGGTTACAACAGTTTATTAGGGACTTCAAGCAACTAAAAATGCCTGCGAATTACCAACAACCAGAATATGTTGAACGTCGAACCCGCTATTTCGACGGACAATTTCTCAAAGATCAAGATTTTATTGACGAGCAAAAATACCATATTGATCGTCTACGTCGTTCCCATAAATTACTGCATATTAAAGGAATTTGTGAGGGATTAAAGGTTACTGTTGACAATGAAAAGAAAACCTATGAAGTCATAGCCGGGACAGCTATAGATGAACAAGGAAGATTTATTGTTTTAGGGGAAAACTATAACGCGAGTTTTGAAGCGTTCACAGAATATGTAGATTTGTATATTAACTATAACGAAGAAGAATCAGATATTACTCAAGCTGGAAATGATACTAGTGAAGATGACCCCCAAAATCAGGGGGTAAAAGGTGCAACTCGCTGGTGGGAAAAACCTATTATCAAAGCGTATAATACACAAGAGCAAAATCAAATTCCACCAGACGCGATTTATTTAGCTCGACTAATACTAAAAGATGGAGATGCTACGGTCGATTCCACTCCTCGTAAATACTCAGGAATCCATTTACCCAGTAGTAATGATCCGGGTCCAATTTTACAATCTGGAGGAGATACAGCCCCTAGTTTAGCAAAATTAACAGGGAGTTTAAGTATTTCTGAGCAGTTAGGAGTTGGGACAGTTAGTTCAGGAATTGATTTAGCTATTGGGGATGATGATACTGGATTAAATCAAGAAGGGGAAAATGAATTAGCAATTTATACAGATAACAAAGAAAGATTAAGGATTGATGCATCAGGAAATCTGAGGATTGGGACGAAAACTCCAGATTCAAATTACAAACTTGATGTTGATGGAAATACGAATGTTAATGGCACAATTTACCGAGGAGGAAATCCTCTTATTTATGAAAATTATGAAATCTATTTAAGAGGCTCTGCTTTCGAGTCTACTGGAGGAAATAATACCTATTTAAGAATTGCTAATGTTTCAATACCTATGAATAATGGTAGGGGACTCAATACAGTTGTTCTAAATCCTAATGGTAGCTATAAGAGTAAAATTACTCACGATGTTTTTAGTACTGCAAATAATTGGAATACTTGGGCAGATTGGATTAATAATGCGAGCAACGTTGTTGATGGAGATGTTGTCGCAGTAGCCAGTTATGATGCGATAAGAAATGCTCCTACTGGAGGTTCGGCGGAAACTTTATTGAGAGCTATTAATGCTTTGAGAGTTTTTGCTGCACAACAAGGTAATGTACGTTCTCCCTATGCTCTATTATTTATCAAGGGACAAACAGGAGCGATGGAAGTTTCTCAACCTTATAAAGGACCCAACGCTCATCTTAAAACAACTTACTATGAACTGTTTAATTATGGTAATAGTTCGGTTGTTTTAAGGGGAATGATCATAATGTGGTCTGGAAATGTAGATCATATTCCTCATGGTTGGGGTTTGTGTGATGGTAATAATGGGACGCCTGATTTGCAAGATCGATTTATTGTGGGTGCTGGCTCCGGTAGTAATTCTAGTTACGCTCCCGATCAAAAAGGCGAACCTGACCAGCACCAGCACAATATCGATCTACCACCCAAGGAATTAAACACCTCATCAGCAGGAGGACACAATCACAGCCCTAACGCAAATTGGTACAATCGAAGTTTTTTGAGAGATGTGGCTGCTGCTGGGAAGAAACGTGCTAATGGTATAGATAGGGGCTCAGGTAATGTTGGGGATGCTAGAAGCTCAACAGAAGGCAACCACTCTCACTCATTAACTATTGATTATTCTCCCATAAATAGTAGTTTAAGCTCAGGGCATAATCGACCCAAGTGGTACGCACTTTGCTTCATTATGAAGCTCTAGTACAGCCATGAATATAAGAGTAAGGGGAACATGAGAGAAAAATTAGCAAAACGCCTCCAACAACTCAAAGCCGAATTTGCATCAGGACAAAAAGTCCTTGCAGATTTGGAAAACAAACAAGCAAATGTCCGTGACACTTTACTCCGCATTCAAGGAGCAATTCAAGTATTGGAAGAAGAGTTAAGTGAATATAACGATAATGGTGTCATATATGAACCAGAAACTTTAGAAATCCTCAAAAAAGAATAACTTGAGAATTAATCTACAATCCGTAATAAGTCAATTTATCCACTATTACTCAGTTAACTCAAAATTTACCGAAAAACTAATAATTCAATTATGTCAGATGATAAATTAATTTTAATTACTGGCGATTATGCAATTTTTGATGTTAGCTCTTTTAGTGGATTAACCTTTATTCCTCCTCCTCCACCTTTTGTTCTCTCTGGAACCGGGAAAATGAAAGTTAATGGTCAAATAATATGTGTAGAAGGAGATGAAAGTAAGATTCAAATTCCTTGTGGTTATAATACCCAAAGCTGTCCCCAACCTGGTGCAGGAATATTAACTATTGAATCTTTAAATAGCGACCAAAAAGCAAAAAAAAATAAATCTGGTGGTAAACCTGTTTTATTAAAAGGAAGCAAATTTAAGGCTAAATTTACCATAAATTCACCTGCGATAAATCCGCAAGCTGGAATACCAGATCCTTTAGCTTCACAAGGATATAAAGGACAAGGAGAATTTAATACGAATAATACAAAGGTCAAAGGAAGTTAATTAAGTTAAAAATCATTAGCGCCTAGCAAAGCGTAACGGATCCGTAGGTAGCGTAGCTATAATTATTGTGTATCCGTAGGACATAAGTCAAAAATTAAAAGTAATATGATGTCCACTTAATTACTTATGAAAAAATATGTTTGTAGTAGCGCTTTAGCGCCAATGTTTGTCTATTGCGCTA
>JGI1201J43222_100293_pt1 | contig 13385 bp, 10 predicted proteins | sample MastesBC008_FD_43222 | JGI IMG/M metagenome (IMG submission 43222) | reverse complement strand
TATTTGTAGTTGTGAAAAAGAATGGTCAAATTGAAGAAGAAGCAGGGATGGCTTACGCTAATCTTATGCTCACAGAAGAAGGTCAACAATTAATCTCGGAAGCAGGTTTTGTCAGGATTCGCTGACACACAAAATATAATGCAAATATTTGTAATTCTTGAGAAAAGTTAGAAAGACGTTATTTGCAATTCCATTCAAAAACATCAAATAAAAAATATATTGTTGGGGCTATTTCCTTCCCAAATAATCAAGCAACTTTTACCAAGAAACTTTTACAACTCGATAAATTTACCTGAGTCTCCAGCTATCTTTTATTAAGTACTAAACCTTTCTCACCTGTTAATATGAATATGCTTTTAGCCCACAGCAAAATACCCTGCAGGCTAATTTACAATCATACGTAGATAGAAAATACAAAATACTATACTAATACAAATTTACTGTATTGTATCTTGAGTACAAAATTTTACATTATCTTCTTTAATAATGGAAAAAGCATCAAATTCTCCACCATCAAATTCTCCGTCCACAGTAACTTGATCGCCTTCAGATAAGTTAACAGACGTGTTATCTCCAAAAACGTCCCAAGAGTCAACCTTCAAAGAATGTTCCTCAGTTTTTAATCTGAATCCATCTTCCCAAACTTTTTCAATCGTACCAGAAAAGGAACTGCTACGTGCTTGAGCAGTTGAAGTTAGGCTAGCAGTAACTAATAGACCAGTGAAAGCAACAACTGTTACAACAAACCTCATCTTTCCCCCTAAAGTTTTAGCTTAATATTTGCTTCATAATATTAAGAATACTGGATTTAGCGAAGCTATATTATTAACATTTCCGATTACAGTAATTAGTAAAATCTTCAGATAAGTTTTATCACTGATAATAATAGCTATGCTTATTGAAATATCTAATTTAAGACAATAACCAATCTAATTTCAGATCGTAAATACTTAGGCTAATGCAATATGAAAATGCAGACAAAGAAACATCGCATCAAGTGTAAATACCGTATAATTCTGCTACTGAGCATAATAGTGGTCGTCCCTTCGGGTTACATAATCAGATTTTCTCAAGGAACAGGGATTGAGTGGTTAGGTGATGTTTTTGGAAGCATTGCTTATGAAATATTTTGGATTTTATTAGTTGCTGCGATCGCTCCGAGAATTTCCGCATTCAAAGTTGCACTTGGAGTTTGCATTGCTACTTGTGGATTAGAATTTTTGCAGCTATGGCAACCACCTTTTTTGCAAGCTGCCCGCTCTACTTTACCAGGAAGACTAGTTTTAGGTAATACCTTTGTATGGTCAGATTTTCCTCCATACTTTATCGGTAGTTTCTTGGGATGGATATGGATAATAACAGCTAAAAAATATACTTTCAAGTCTTTTGGTTGATGTTTGCTGCAAACATGTGCACTTAGCCATAACAATAGAATATACGATGAAAAAGCAGTAGAAAAGAGACTATTGTGATTTGAACTGACCGACTCCGTCGGAAGGAAGAAGGAAGATGTCTTCAAACGCGTTTCCTACAAAAATCTTCCTTCCTGTTCAGCTTTGCTGCGTTCAAAGACAGAAAGGTACAAGCCCCGTCCATGAGCGGGCGGAAGAGGTTAGAGCCTACGGCGTCGGCGGAGCCTCTGACTAACGTCACGCTATAGCTATAGCTGCGCTACCTATAGCTGCGCTACCTACGGATCCGCTAAGGGAGGAGTGCAAGCAACTTTGGACGCGCTGCGCGTTCACTGCAGGTGCCTCTAACGGCAACATAAAACCTTCTTCCCTCTTCCTCCTTACTTCTTCCTTCCGGTGACAACAAATAACCAATCAACTTTTAAAACGATAATGAAGAAAAACTTCATCTTCAACAGTATTTACCGATAGTAAACGTAACCTCGGGGCAATAGCAGAAATAAATCCCGAACCATCTACAGGGGTAGGAGCAGTTTGACCGCCTAAAATTAACGGACAAATACTCAGCCATAGCTCATCAATTAAACCCAACTCCAGCATTGCTGCAACCAATTCGCCACCACCTAAAACCGCTAGACGGTTAATGCCAAGATTTACTAAATGCTCCAATGCTGCTGTAATATCAATTTGTTCTGATTGAGTTTCAAAAACTAAGACTTTTTCAAACTGTTGCTTAGAATTATATTGGTGTTTTGTAAATTCTTCCTGGTGCTGCTGCCAAAATCTTGCCCCTTGGGAGGTTGAAATTAACCAACGCCTAACAGGTTGCTCAAAAAAACGCATGTCGGGGTCTAGATCTCCGCTCTTAGAAATGGTTATATGAATAGGTTGGGGGGGGTAACCTAACTGGTTTCGATATTGTAACAACGCTAAATTAGATATTGTTAGTGTTGTATTATAGGCACGTAAAGTACCAGCACCGAATAAAACGGCATCTGAACCAGCAATTTGTTTTTCTAAGTGCGCCTTATCAGCTTTCGAGCCAAATCGAGCTGGCGATCGCATATAATCCGCGATTTTGCCATCCGCACTCATTGCCAAAACAATGGTGGTGTAAGGACGAAGTTTTTGCACCATTTACCAGGAAAATTTTGATATATTTTGTATTTGTGTGGGTTTTTTTTTAATCATTGGCAATATTTTATGCTTGCCAATTTACAAATTTCCAGTTTAGTTTTTGCTTCCCAGAAATCAGGCAACGGCAGTCAGTTTTACAAGTAGTTAAATCAAAATTGTATAATATGCTGCAGTTTCTTGGTGGAGAATTGTCAAAATCTTAGATAAAAATAAGTAAATTTTGAAACTGAAATGACATTAGCTGAACTACTTGCATATTGTTGCTATTGTTAACCGCACATAAGTTGTGAGAATGCCGATGGCTAAATCTCGTCAATCATCTTTTCGCCGAATTTTAGTATCAAGAATTTTGCTCCTATCTGTTCCCGTTTTATTGATAGGAGAAATCATAGTTTTTAAAAAAGCACGTTCGAGTTTGTTGGAGACAGCCCGTCAAAACCTCACAGAAAGTGCAGTAATTAAAGGAGAAATGATTACTAATGGGATCGCAGCCCTTAAGAGTAATCTAATCAGTATTTCCCAAACCAGTGTGATTCAGTCTGGTTCGCAGGAAAAAATTCAGGAATATCTCAAGCGATTAAAAAATTATTTACCAACCAATGTAGAGTGTATTCAATTAACAGATGTTACTAATAATAATGTAATTAATAGTACCTGTGGAGATAACATTATTAAGGAATTAAAACTTCCTCTACCTAGTAATGAAGTCGATCTTGATGTAAGATTGCCGCCACAAAATGGTATCACTGGACAAAAAGAAATCAAAAATAAACTAAGGTTGATATTTTCTGTTCCAGTATATGACCAGAATCAAACTGTTAAATATATTCTCAATCTCCAAACATTATTACAAGTCAGAGTAAAAAATAAACGAGGTATACTTACAGGCTCAACAGTTGTAATTGATGAAGATGGTAGAATTTTAGCCCATCCCATCGCCACACGTGTTGGGACTAACATTAAAGAGCATGCAGATGCTACTCGACTACAAAAAATAGTCAAAAATGCAGTCGCAGGGAGAAAGCACTTTTTACACCTCTTTTTTGAAAATGAAGGACAAGAATTATTAGCTGGTTACAAAGCGATCGCTGCTCCAGTTACTGGAAATCAAAAGGAAAAATGGGTTGTCCTGGCTGTTACTAGTCTAGATAACGCTTTATATGGATTGGGACAAATAAAAATCATATTATTGATTTTAACTTTATGTTTAGTTGGTGTTAGTGTTTTAGCCTCCTTGTATCTAGCCCGCGACTTAGCACTTCCTATGGAAGAATTGGGAGACTACGCTCAAAATCTCCATCTCAGAAAAGATGTTAAGCCAGTACCCCATAATTTTGAGATTCGGGAATTTAATCAACTAGCACAAGCTCTTGAACAAATGGTAGAACGTTTAAAAGCTTGGGCGAATGAATTAGAAATTGCTTGGGAGGAAGCAAAAGGAGCAAATCAAAGTAAAAGTCAGTTTTTAGCCGCCACTTCCCATGAATTGAGAAATCCTTTAAATATCATCATTAACTGCGTGCGGTTAGTGAGGGAAGATATGTGCGATAGTCGCGAAGAAGAGTTGGAATTTTTGAAGCGAGCAGATGATACCGCAATTCATTTGTTGGGGATCATTAATAGCTTACTTGACATTTCTAAAATTGAAGCAGGTAAGCTATCGGTATATCCAGAACCAATTGACCTGAGGAAATTACTGTTAGACGTCATTAATATTCAGTCGGTTACTGTCCAACAAAAAGGATTGCAGTTAAATACTCCACAAATGGACGAGATAATCCCAGTTAATGCCGATTCTAGCAAATTAAAGCAGGTACTAATCAATATTATTGGTAACGCAACCAAATTTACAGAAGCAGGTAGCATCACAATTAGTACAGCTACGGAAACAATTGAGGATAAACCACAAATAATTATCTCTGTAACGGACACAGGTCTGGGTATAGAACCATCACAACAGGAAAAACTTTTCCGTCCATTTGTGATGGTGGATACTTCTAGGAGTCGTCAGTTTGGCGGTACGGGTTTGGGATTAGCAATTTCCCGTAATTTAATGGAAATGATGGGAGGTAAGATCGCACTTGAAAGTCCCGGTTTGGATCAAGGTACGACAGTTAAAATTTCTTTACCTTTAATCGATCCTGCTTTACTTTCATCTTCAAGTACAGAAGCAAGAAATAATAAATCAAAATCAAAATTTTCACCTCAAATCGAACCAAACATACCGGTACAAAGTAGTAATAATTGTGTTTCCTTAAATAAAGAATCTCAGAATAGCAATTCATTAAAATCTGTAACTGAAGCAGTAAACTCAACAGAAAAAATGGATTTACTGGAGAAAAATTCATCCCAAAGTAAATGCGTTTCTTCCGTCCCCAAGCAGCTCGACAATAAATCCGGTTCTTCCGCCCAAAATTCCATTAAAAAAACTGGAGATCGCGGCGGAGATTCCCTACCAATTTTCATCCAAAAAGGTCGATTTTCCACCTTGATGGAGAGAAGTAGTCAAAGCAGTGAGGATTTTCACTAATTCCGTACCGACCCAACCGGATGAAACAGTAATAGGAGTATTGTGAAGAATGCAATGAACAAAGCGATCGCATACTCTTCTTAAAGGTTCGGCTGTTTCTATTGGTATAACTTCACGGCTTTGATTAATTGGAATAAATTGATTTTCCCGAACCTCAAACTCACCCCCCAAAAAACTTAAAGGGGAGTCTTGAGACATTTCATCAAAAATTAAATTACCACGGGAGCCAACAATCGCCAGTCGTCTCTGTTTATCTGGGTTAAGCCAACATAGGTGGATATGTGCTTGAAAGTTGTCTGGGTAGATTAGTTTTAACCATACAAGGTCAGATAGTCCTTGGTTTGGGTTTTTAGGGGAAGAAGACTGAAGCGGAGGAAAAGCAGAAATATTCTGATTTATTGTTCGCGTATCTGTTACTGGTGTGTTTTCTATTTGCGTACTCGTTGTTTGCAACCATACGGAACCTGTAGCTTGCACCTGTACTGGCGATTGACCCAACCAATGGTTAAAAATAGCAATATCGTGAATGGCTAAATCCCATAAAGCATCTACATCTTGACGAACTGGTCCCAAATGGGTGCGGGTAGCATAACCATAGCGTAAATCTCCCAGTTTTCCTGAAGAAACAACGTTTCTCCCAGACTCTACAGCGGGATGGAATAGATAAGTATGATCTACCATTAATAATCTGTGAGAAGTTTGTGCTAGCTGACAAAGTTCCTCACATTCCTTGGGATCCAGAGTCAAAGGCTTTTCTGCTAAGACATGATATCCCCAGCTTAAAGCATCACTAATTAGTTTGTAGTGAGTGGTAGCAGGAGTCGCAACAATAACAGCTTCTAATTCGTCAACTTCCTTGAGTTGTTGTAAGTGTGCTGTTAACAATACACTTTCATCTAAGTTATATTGTTTTTGAACTGTGGCTAATCTTTCTCGGTCGGGTTCTACTACAGCTGCTAACTGTGTTTGAGGGTGTTCTAAAATATTTCGTAACCAGTGAATTCCCCAGCGTCCCACACCGACGATAGCTATTTTGATTTGATTAGTCATTTGTTACTTTTAGTTAGTCAATTGTCACGTTCACATTAACTAACCCAATATAATTAATTTTGAGTTCAGGGTTTTCCCTGAGAGTCAATTGACAAAAAAGCAACTTTTGCAGCAGCCTGCTCTGCAGACTTTATAGAGCGTCCTTTACCCCAACCCAACTTTTCACCATTCAGCCAAACTTCAGCTTCAAAGCGATTTTTATCAGTTTGGGAATGATTTTGGGTTACCCGATATTCCGGTAAAACTTTAAATTGACCTTGAGTCCATTCTTGAAGTGCTGCTTTGTAGTTCAATCTAGCAGGGTCGAGGCGAATTTCTGCAGCTAACTTCTTAAAGTGAGGATCTAACCAAGGACGAATTAATTCCAAATTGTTAGTACTCAAGTACAATGCTCCCAAAACAGATTCAAAAGCATCCGCTAACCTTGACTCCATCCCAGCCCGATCGTTGCTTGCACCTCCAGCAACCTGCAAATATAATTCCAAACCATATACCCGAGCTAATTTAGCGAGAATGCGATCGCTAACCAATACCGAACGAATTGCTGCAAATTCACCTACAGGAAATTCACTATAGTTCTCCCACAACACTTGAGCTGCAACTAAGCGTACTACAGCATCGCCAACAAATTCCAATTGCTCGTAATTTGCTTTTTCAGAAACGCTAGGATGAATCAGTGCCAAATCTAACAACTGCCACTTAATTAAGTCCTTATTTGGCACGCCTAATCTTTCAATTAAGCTCTCTAGTTGTCTTTGTCGGCGTGGATAAGCAAGGGTCATGGGGATTTGCTATTTGAGATTAAAGATTTTCGTTGGCGTAAGGATGACACGATCGCGTCATAGGTAACTTTTTACTTCTTAGTTCTTAACTTCTTACTTGTACTAGCCCTATGGGGACGACCTATTTTGACTTTTGATTGGGAAATTGGTTCTGGCTGAAAAATTGATTTTTATTGAGAAATTGATTTTTAATTATGAGTTCTGGATTTTAAGCTTTGAATCTCGAACTTGAGAGTTTAAGCTTTGAATTCAAGTTTTTGGATTTCAAGTTATGAATAATAGCATAAGCAATGATTACGCTACAGTAACAAAATTTTATTTTTCGACTTATTTATTAACTAACTTCGTTCGTAAGGAAGAACCGAAGTTGCCAGTGCCGTTCACGTAGTGCGTTCAAAGTTGGGAGTAAACTTCTTTCATAAACACAAATATGGGTTGTTAGCGGTAGCGTGCCTGAAGGGCATATTCCCCTTGTGCTAAGCTAACGCCCTGCTGAGAAGACCGTTCGTTAGGGCGCGCGCGCGCGCGCGCGGCCTGTGTCATACGGTGTAAGATACGCCCGCACGAGGAAGCGTGAATGCGTTGGGGTTTAACCATTGCAATTCCAAACTTCTTCCTTCTTCCTTCTTCCCTCTTCCCTCGCTTTAATTTATTTCTTTACTAATCGCCAATTCCCAATAGCGAATCCCCAGTTTCCAGTAAGGATTAAGAAGAGAGTCGGAACATAAGCCGGGTTCTGTTCTCTTATTTACGGACACAGCATACTATATCCATAAATTTTGAGGGCGGTCATCTATCTGGGATGTCTGTTACCAAACACCTCTAGCGGCTCTTAATTGCGGAACTGGGAAAAGACCAACCGTGGTTCCTTTACCTTGCACCCAACCGGGGTTTACCGAGCCAACACCTCTCGATGTTGCTGGTGAGCTCTTACCTCACCTTTGCACCCTTACCTTTTTCAGTGACCAGTTATCAGTTTATGGCTTGCGCCCTGTGCTTGCTAACGCCTTACTAACGCGCACGCAAAGCTAACAGTTTATGGCTGACACCACGCCCTCATGGGCTACAGTTACCTGTTGACTGTTAACTGTTAACTGAAAGAAAGGCGGTATGTTTCTGTGGCACTATCCTCACGCTCACGCGCACTGGGCGTTACCCAGCAAGTCTGGTCTTTCGGGAGCCCGGACTTTCCTCAAACCAGTCATTACAACTAGTCTGTAACCACCTACGCCTACTCTCTCCCAATTTATTTTAATCTCGGATTGCAATTATTGCGTGCAAGTTATTTATTTAGTGTTTACAGAAATCTAAATTTACCCAAATAGAATAGGTAACACGTAATCAATATTGTCAGTTTGAAGAAGAATTTACCACAGCATAAACCGCGATCGCATGGGGGATGGGACGATTGGTAGAAATCAACGGGCGACCATTAACAATTAGTCCCGTGCTACCTCCACCATCAAGCATTGCTATGGTTCTACAGCGAAAATCTCGTAAAACTTTAATTGCATCTATTTGACGAGCATAGTTGCTAGAGTAAAGTACTACACTTTCTTGAGTGCCGTTGTTATCCAAATCGCTTACACCAAGAAATGTGCGTGGTAAGTATTTTTGAGTAGATTTATCAGCTAGTGGATGTAGTGCTCCTACTACTTCTGGAAAATGTGAGAATAATTGCTTAGTATAATTCTGAATCTTGGCGATCCCTGAAAATGGTCTGAAAGCGAATGCACGTATTTGACCCGGGTATTCCTTTCCAATTGCATAGCCGTAGGTAATCAAATTATTATCAGTTTTTAAACCAAAAGCAATACCTGTTGGGTTGTCATTAGTGGAAAAAAATGCCCCATTAACCATTGCAACAACTTTACGGGATGCAGTATTTCGAGCGAGTGCATCTTGCCAAAAATTAGATAGTATTTTTTTACTGATTTTACTGTCGTTATTTCCTGTAATATTTCCAGTTAAATTTTTGATAGTAGCTTTTCTTGTATCAATTACAGTGACATATTCCTGTTTTTGAATTTGAGACTGGGAATAATTAATAAGTAGACTTTGGTATACTCTAACCCCATCTTGGTGCAGGATTTTTTGGTAACTAGGAATTTTAGCTTCTGCTACTACTGAAATGGGGTTATGTGCTACAGAAAACACTATTAAACTAAATTTTATCTTCCACCAAAACAAATATAAAGAAATTTTTTGCTCTTCTTGATGGCTAATTTTGTTTTTGCGACTTTTCCAGTTAATTCGATTGTAGCTACGGAACTTATACCGTTCGCAAAATTCACGGATCCCGAGATTAGATATTTTAAATTTCTTATGGAACATTATGGAACATTTCTCTTACACCAATATTCATTATTCTTAATGAGAGACTAACTCAGTTGTTACGAAAAGATATAAACAAACCTTAAATCATTTAACCTGAGCTTGATTTTGCGAAACAAATGTTCCCTGTCCGGGAAGTAAAAACTCAGAATTACCTCAAAATTTAGCTTAGTCAAAATATTTCAGGATTTACGTATCAGAAAATTAAATATATTAAGTAATTTAAATAAAATGTATCTTTATGTAAAAAACATTATTAAGTAATGTATAAAAAAATGTTTTTTTTTGCAATATCTCGTTTTAACATCGATTGTTGAGCAAGCCTATCTATAGAGGTTCGAAAAAGTGAAGGTATTGCTCAGAAACAGGGAACAATAAATTTAAGCTTTCTGAGAAAAAATTAGGTCACATGTGGGTCTAGCTTGTAGAAAAAATCGCAGTACATAGATTGATCGATAACTTTATTACTAATCAAATTTATCAATCTGCTTGGAACTTCTTGTGATTCAATAATTCATTTCTAGTATGGTGCTTTTAACTAAAGTATCAAGCGTTCGGAATCAGGAAAGCTAATTATTTGAACTAAATTATTTGAAGTTAATTATTTGAAGTTAATTATCCTCATACTTCATTCAATCTTCAAAGTTTCTCAAAATAATCTTATTTTCATTTAGTCCACATTATTCAGTAAATTATTAGGTTTTTTAAAGCAATGTTACACCTAGCCGCTCATAACTCCGGTCAAGCCCAAAACTTGACAGATTCTAAGGGTACCCATGTGATTGAGAGAGGATTTGACCCACAGAAACTACACCATCAAGAGACAGTTTTTAACTTGTCCAATGGTTATTTAGGAACAAGGGGAACATTTGAGGAGGGCTATCCTCAAGATTCTCCAGCAACAATGATCCATGGCGTCTATGATGATGTAGAAATTGCCAAAACAGAACTGGTGAATTGTCCGAATTGGTTAGCTTTAACCATAACTATTGACGGACAACGCTTTGGGATGGAAAGTGGTGAAATTTTGACCTACGAGCGTAGATTGGATCTACGTTTGGGTATCCTTAGCCGTAATGTTCGCTGGCGATCGCCCAATGGTCAGACTGTAGAGTTTAACTTTGAACGTTTTGTTTCCCTAGCCGATCGTCATACTCTAGCTATTCGCTGTCAAATAACATCCATAGATTTTGAGGGTGAAGTTAAGATTACATCGGGCTTTGATGCTGAACCAACTACCCAAGGAAGACCTCATTGGAAAACTATTGAGTGGGGTAGTAAAGATAATGTTATGTGGTTGCATACCCAAACTAAAAGTTCCCAAATCCAATTGGGAATGGCGGCTAAATTAACCACGCAAGACGATGAATTTGTCATATCTAGTACCGATTCACAAGTAGAGGCTAAGTGCTATTTTCTACCCGGACAAACCTTTGGCGTAGAAAAAATTGTGACTATTTTCACATCTCGAGATACAGAAATTCCCCTTGATGTTGCATTGGATAGACTTGCAGAAAATCCAAGCTATCCAAGCTTACTCGCTGCGCACATTGCTGCGTGGGATCTAGTCTGGAAAGATAACGACGTGATTATTGAAGGCGATACCTTAGCTCAGTTGAGCGTTCGTTATAACATTTTTCAACTGCTTGCAGTTGCACCGCGCAATGATGATCGAGTTAGTATTCCACCTAAAACACTTTCTGGTTTTGGTTATCGCGGACATATTTTCTGGGATACAGAAATTTTTATTCTTCCCTTACTCGTCCTAACTCAGCCAGCACTTGCTCGTAATCTCTTGAATTATCGGTATCATACCTTGCCTCAAGCACGCCTGAAGGCACAAGAAATGGGATTTGAAGGAGCAATGTTTGCTTGGGAAAGTGCTGATACAGGTGAAGAAGTAACTCCCCGTTGGGTACCCGATCCTAATGGTGAAATGGTGCGAATATGGTGTGGAGATTTAGAAATACATATTAATTCTGATATTGCTTATGCTGCTTGGCAATATTGGAAAACCACTGGAGATGACGAATGGATGAGCTCTTATGGGGCTGAAATGTTCCTAGATACTGCAAACTTCTGGGAAAGTCGGGTTGAATGGAACGAGACTCGTGATTGCTACGATATTCGCGATGTTATTGGTCCTGACGAGAATCACGATCGCGTAGATAATAATGCTTTCACCAACTTAATGGTAAGGTGGCATTTAAAGTCTGCTATTACTTTGTGGGAATGGTTATCTCAAGACTGTCTGGAAACAGCTTCACACTTAGCCGATGCTCTGAAAATAAGTCCAGAAAAACTACAACATTGGGCTGAAATCGCCGATCAAATATTTATCAATATCGATTCTTCTACCGGCTTAATAGAACAATTTGATGGTTTCTTCGATTTAGAATATGTTAACTTTGCCGATTACCAATCTCGAACAACATCTATGCAAGGTTTACTGGGGATAGAAGAAACTAGCAAGAAGCAAATCCTCAAACAACCAGATGTATTAATGGTGCTTTATTTGTTGCGGGATTTATACGATACACAAACCTTACAAGCAAATTGGGATTACTACACACCCCGTACTGACCACAGTTATGGTTCTTCTCTAGGTCCAGCAATTAACGCCATTGTGGCTTGCGATCTCGACCGAGCAAATACAGCATACGACCACTTTATGCAAGCAGCATTGGTAGACTTAGTTAACGTCCGTCTCAATGCTAATGATGGGGTTCATGCTGCAAGTGCGGGTGGAGTTTGGCAAGCTGTAATCTTTGGATTTGGTGGTGTCAGAATGACAGAATCTGGTCCAGTTGCTTGTGCAAAATTACCTACTAATTGGAAACGCCTGCAATTTAAACTCAAATGGCATGGTGAATGGCATGAATTCGATTTACGTCCAGAGTTGGTTTGCAATGATGATAAAACAACTGAAGTTTTTCAAGCATCAGCGTAAAACCATAATCAATGTCTATTTACATAGCACAAAATCTCAAATCCTTTGCTAGAGAAGCATCGTATTGATATTGTAGAGATGCAATCAATACACCAGAGACGCGATATATCGCGTCTCTACAGAGTTATAATCATAAACGAACCCGCCATAAATTACTAGAATATAGCACTTATAGTAATTTGAGATCCTGAAAACAACGGCGCATCAATTCTTTGCGAGCAGCAATATCTTTTTTGTTGCGAATATCAATATTAACTGTAAAAAAGTAAGTGTTATTATCCCTTTCTAAGTAACCCACATACCATCCAATTTGGGGTGTTGTCCTTGCAGCCCATCCCGTCTTTGCTCTGATGGTGTAATTGGGAGTCTGCTCAATGATCGCAATATCTTTCACAATTGACTGCGAACGCTCAGAAAACGGTAAATCATTCTTGTACAGACGTTGGAGAAACTGAATTTGCTCTTGGGGTGTAATTCGTATTTCTCCTTTGAGCCAAAATGTATCAATATCTTCCTTACTACCAATTTTTTGGTTTCCATACCCAACCTTAGTAACCCATTTTTGCATTTCCTCGTGTCCAACTCTGCGAGCGATAACTTGGTAAAACCAAACTGCTGAGTTCTTAAATGCTTCTCTCATATTAAGGTCGCGGTTCCACTGAGGAAAATCTCTTTTAATTCCGTCCCACGTAAAAACAGAAAGTTCGTCATTAAGTACGCCGGTTTCTAAAGCAATTAAAGAGTTGAGAATCTTGAAAGTTGATGCGGGTAAAAAACTTTTTGCGTTGCGACTGGGGTTATGTTCGTAAGTTTTATTTTTGTTTAAATCGTAGATGAGAATAGATCCTTCAACTCCCAATTTGTGAAAGTGTCGTTCAAAATTAATTTTTTGAGCAACACTCATATTATTGGAAGATTGAATTATCAGTTTTGATGTACCCAGTACCTGTTGTGTTGGTTGAAGTAAAACAAAACTGAGGGAGTTGGAACCCACAAAGATAATAGTCAATAAACGGAAAATTTGCTTCATAAGTTCCCATAAATCACTAAGATCCAAAGCATCATAGCATCCCGCAACTAAACAGATAGATAAACGGGATTAACCAACCGATAACCCTCCGTATCATGTAATCTATTTAATCCGCTCAAAGCACCCATAATCCCTTCAAAAGCCAAATCACTGATTATAC
>JGI1201J43222_100292_pt1 | contig 13398 bp, 12 predicted proteins | sample MastesBC008_FD_43222 | JGI IMG/M metagenome (IMG submission 43222) | reverse complement strand
ATGATTCTCTCGATGGTGGGAATGGTAGAGATATTCTCGAAGGTAGCAAAGGTAACGATATTTTAAATGGTGGTAATGGTAAAGACACTGCTGATTACAGCCAACTAACTGAAGCAATTACCCTTGAAGCTGTTGGTGTGGTTAACAAAGGTAGTTTGGGTTCCGATCAAATCGTGAATATCGAAACCATCATTGGTGCGACTGGTCAAGACAATAAAATTGATGGTTCCACAGGTAGAAGTGGAGTGACATCTTTCAATGTTGATTTGTCCCAAAACAGATTGACTGTGAGAAATATTCCTGGTTTTGGTAATGTTAAGTTCGCAGTCGAGAATTTTGTTAATGTTACCGGTACCAGTCAAAACGATAAGATTACCGGGAATGCACAGGATAATATCCTCATCGGTGGTGGTGGTAACGATTTCTTTGGTGGTACTGCTGGTAACGATACCCTGAATGGTGACGATGGTGGTAATGACACCGTTGATTATACTGGTTTAGGTCAAGCTATTACCCTTTCACCTACTGGTATTGTCCAGAAAGATGGTGGATTAGGAAGCGATGAACTGGTCAGAGTTGAGAGAATTATCGGTGATGCAAATCAAGACAATACTATTGATACTTCAGGTACAGGAAATCAAGTTTCCGTTAATGTTGACCTCGCTGCAGAAACTTTGCAGGTTAATAATATTCCTGGAGTTGGTACTCTCAATCGAACTGTTGTTAACTTTGTAAATGTTGTTGGTACGACTCAAAACGATAACATTTCTGGTAACCAACAAAATAATACTCTTACTGGTGATGCTGGTGATGACTTGTTTGGTGGTAGTGCTGGTAACGATACAATCAATGGTGATGATGGTAACGATACCATTGATTACACTGGCTTGGGTGAAGCTATTACCCTTTTACCTACCGGTATTATTGAGAAAGATGGTGGTTTAGGAACCGATAATCTCTTCAGAGTAGAGAATATTATCGGTGATGCGAATCAAGCTAATACCATTAATGCATCCAGTGCGGGAAGTCCAGCTTCAATTAATGTTGACCTCGCTGCAGAAACTTTGCAAGTTAATAATGTTCCTGGGGTTGGAACTCTCAACTTTAACGTTGTTAACTTTGTAAATGTTACTGGTACTGCTCAAAATGACGATATTACTGGTAACTCCGAAGATAACATTATCAACGGTTTTGGCGGACAAGATGTATTAACCGGAGGAACTGGAGCAGATACATTTGTCTTAGGAGAAAGCGGTAGTATTTTCTATGATGATGCTGGTCTTTTAGATCTTGCAAGTATAGAAGATTTTGTTTCTGGCGAAGATAAAATTCAACTTACTGGTAGTTTAGGTGATTATTCTTTCCTAAATTTAGGTTCTACCAATCTGATTATTTCAGGTAACGATCTCATTGCATCTGTCAATGCTACCATTGATACTGCTAATGATATCGTGTTTGGGTAATTGTAAGTAAATTTAGTCTTAATTCGAAATACTGCTGAAAAAATTACACATCACTCTTAAATCTTAATTTGATTATTGCACCTCACCTTGTGGGGTGTTTTTATATTAGGGTCTCTCACAACAAAAAAACTCTATAGAAATTTGTCAAAAAATATCTTCAATAATATTGCACAAATCATTTTTTAATTGATAAAAATTGGATAAAGGGTCAATGTATCAAAACCCTTAGTAATAAACCTTATGCAGATATGAATATCACTGATGTTAAAGGTTTAACAGAAGTTGAAAAAAGTAACCTCAAAGCATTAGGCGCAATAGATAACAACGAAACGCAGCAGTAAACTTAGTGGATGATATCTCAAAACTATCCGGTCGATTAAACCGAGAAAACCAAAATAAACCATAAATAATATAAATAACTTCTACGAACGACGGAACTTTTTATGTACTTTCTCCCGCACTTGTTGATTTAATAAATACCCAAAACCTACCCTTTCTAAATTAAGCACAAGTTCTTCACGACTATTATTTAAAGCTGCGGCTGTTGCATCAATATTCCAATCATATTTAGCTAATTTACTTAATAAATAAATGCGCCTAGTTTGTGCTGCCATTAAACGATAGCTTTTCAAATATTCTAATTCACCATTATCCCGAATTATAGCTTCACCAATATGATTTTCTGCTTTAAGTTCTAAATCCGTAATAAATTTTTGTAAGGTGAATGGTCCCGCAGTATAAGAAATTTTAGATTGTAACGGACGTTGTAAAAGTCCCCCAGCCATGAAGCCTTGAAAAGATGACCATTCAGAACGCATCTTTTGAATTGCTAATCTCAAAGTTTTCAAATCATTGATATCAGAATCATTTACAGATAACTCCATCGGAAAAGTAGTTTTATAAAGTAAGCCGTATTGATATAGCAAATCGCCATAAAAATCTTCCAACAAACTAGTATGTAATAGGCGATAATCTTCTGGAGTGGGAACCACAAAAGCTGATGCTAAAGCTTCAGCCACAAATACTAAAACTCCCACCTGTTGATCGTGAATTTCAAATACCCGTAAAGCTTCTTCCAAACCAGAAATATATTTTCCACTCACAGCAGTTTCATAACGAAAACCAAGTCCGTGGGAAATTGCATATTTAGAATACTCTTCCCAAGCGATATCGGGACCAGAGAAAAACATAGAGAGAAAACCTTCCATCGCCAGATGCAAAGGTAAAAACCGCAATTGATTTTTTGCTTCCCGTTTCCGCATGCGATGTAGTAAGCCTACCTTAGCACAGCCTAAATCATAGTGTTTCCCATCTTTAATAATCTGTGCTTCCAAAGCCGCAACAGGAGAACCATCATCAGTCCAATTAATAATTAAAGCATGGGGAATATAAGAAATATATCCAGCATTTTTTTCTACAGAAACAATCGTCAAATCATCATCATAAGAACGACGAAATAAACGTAAATCGCCTCGTACTTGATGGCGTAATAAGGGGACAATTCGTATTGATCCCCATACCTGAGAAGGAGCTATTTCTAAACCTTGAAGCGAGATATCAATCATCAGTTATCAGTTATCAGGTGTCAGTTAATACTTTGCTAATAGTTTATGGCTAACGCTATGCCCTTACGGGCTAGAGGTGTCAGTTATCAGTTATAACTTAACAGTTATTATTCATCAGTGCTCGGTGACAATGAACAGCTTAGTTTATGAAAAAGCATATAAATTTGCTATCCGGATTGTTAAAGCTCACAAATATCTGACTCAAGAAAAAAAAGAATTTATTTTATCAAAGCAATTAATTAGAAGTGGAACATCAATTGGAGCTAACCTCGCAGAAGCTAACGGAGCAATTTCAACAGCAGACTTTTCTGCTAAAGTTTCTATTGCATATAAAGAATGTTTAGAAACTAAATATTGGCTTTCTCTTTTAAAAGATACAGGATATATGGAGATAAATGCCTTTGATAGCATATACAAAGATGCAGATGAAATTGGAAAAATACTTTTCTCAATCCTAAAGAAAACAAGAATAACTGATAACTGTTAACTGATAGTTGATAACATTATTTGAACTCTTTTTTCCAAATATTCTTCTAGTTCTGAATATGAACTTCCACCTGATGCAAACCTAGCGAAGCTTATTACTGTTGGTAAATCTTCAGCGCTTCTTAATCCAACTGTAGGAATATTTGGACTTAGCGATCGCAACGAAAAATCATCAGAATTAAAAACTGGATTACAATGAATAACTGAGGTATTTTGTTTGGGGTCTATTTGCTCGCAGTAAATACGCAATACTTCCGCAGCACCTTGGGGTGGATCATTCTCATAACCGTCAGAAATTATTATTACTAAATCTGGATTTAATTCCAAAGCATCCAATAAAGGTGTTGCTAAATCGGTTTGTCCGCGAGGATGTACCAATAATGGATCTTGTACGGGTACTGTCCAAAAAGGATGATATTCTTCAGATGCAACTTTAAATAAATAATGAGCAGCTAAAACTATACCTAAAGGACGACGACGTTTTTCTGAAGAACCGGAACTTGAATAACTACAATCTAAAACTACTGCAACTTTCCCCAGTTTAAAAGGTCCTTGTTTTAAAGTTTTTTGAGCGGAGTTAATCAATGCTCGATTGAGAATATCCCATTTTTGACGCCGAGTTTCCAAGGATAAGGAAAGAACATATAATGCCAATTTAGTTAGAGGAAGACGACCCAAATTTAAGTCAATCTTGACTTCACTTGATTCTGCTGCACCTTGAAAGCGTAACTTCTCCCCTAAAGTCATGCGTTCTTGAATTCGAGATAAAAATAGATCGCGGGGAATTTTATGTTTTGTTGCTAAACCTTCAGCAACCGTGAAAGGAAGTTTATAAATAGCTTCAGTACTAAAGTGAGCTTGGCGAAAATTTTCGAATAACTCAGTTTGATACTCTTTCTTTTCCCAGTTACGAAACAAAAAACTATTTAATTCACCCTGGAGTTTGAGGTGAGTATGGCATGCGATCGCTCGCATTTTTTTGCGATACTTGACCGCATCAAAACTCACATCACGGCGTTGTTGGAGATAATCACGAGCGATCGCGCGGCTACGACGATTATTAATTTTCCTATGTTGCAGTTGTTGTAATACTCCCCAAGCTCTTTGAGGTGGTAATTTTTTTAATGCAGTTGCAATAAGTGTACCTTCTTCTTGCTTGTATTCTGGAAGGGTATGACGTCCTGTTGCTAACAGCTTTAAAATTATTTGTGCTTGATTGAAATGATTAATACCCGTCGCTAAAGTCCGAGCATATAGCAAACGGTAATTACCTAAAATATATTCGTGTAAAAAATCAATCGATACCCTTTGACCGTAAGCGCTATCATAAAATTCTTTTTGTCCGGTACAGGTGACACAAGCATTGATGAACATCACCAAATCTTCTCGCGCTACCTGTTCCAAACGTTCTTCAGATCTAATAGACATCAACAATAAAAGTTTTAACTCGCAACTACTAACTGCTAACTGATAACTGTCAACTGATAACTGTAGCCCGTAAGGGCGTGGCGTAAGCCAAAACTGTTAGCGCCTAGCGGTTAGCGTACCGTAGGTATTGCGTGCGCGACCTAGCGTAAGCGTACTGTAAGTATTGCGCATTAACTGTTAACTGTTAACTGTTAACTGATAACTGAAAAGGGGTGCTGTTCGGGGAAAGGCGGTACGACTAGCTAGCACAATTTACAAGATTGGATTCGGAAGTCATACCATAGTCCCGCAAACAGCAAGACTAATATACAAAAAAAATTCCGTCTTTGTGGGAATTATGTACTTATTTCAAGATATGTGGAGGCGATAGTCTACAGCGACTTCCTACGGGAGTATCCCCTTAAATCGCACTGAGGTTTTAGGTTAGGACATTTACCTGTTCCCTGTTCTTCGTTCCCTTCTTTGTGAAAGATAACGTCCTAACTTACATACTTACTGCTATATCTAAGTATGACAAAGTTGTAAATTTTGTTGCATTTGCTCGAATAGAAGCTCGGTTGATTCTTCAAGATTTGTTACGAAAATACCAACTTCACTTTCTGGATCCGATGTTAACCATAATCCTTCGAGAACAACTTCCACTAAATCTTCATCGCAACGATATAATTCGACTCGATTTTCTTGCTCGAGGTTAAACACTTGAGGTACATATTCTCCGGCTAAAAGGAAAGATGCGCTACTTGATTCTAGATGTATTGGTGTATTACTTCGTATCGCAAGAGTAACTCTAATATTTACCCATTTCTCTAAAGATTCATCTAAACGCTCTAAGTTAAAATTATTCTCAGTGTAAGTTAGCTTTAACATATCAATTTCTTGAAATCAGCCGTAAATTTCTTTTTGCTGTTCCGATTTCCTTATTCGCTGAAAACAGCTTATTGTAATTTAATTCCCCCAACCTTATCGGAGCACTAATTGTTAAATAGGCTATAAAAGACGAACCTATGCAATTGGGATAAACCATCGAAATGGGAAAAATTCCCGAACTCCTGCTTGGAACTAAAGATTACAATTGTCAGAAGCTTAAAATACAATTTCTCGCTTTGTGTTGGGTCAGGAAATTTTTGATCCTAGAATAAATATATAGTACTCATGAACTACTGAGCTATTATACACAAGATATGACGTTCGAGATGAAATAATATTGTGCTAATAAGTAAAAAACTGTAAAGATTTGAATCTCGGTGCTGTAGTCCCGCAAACTCAATATACTATAACGAAGATAACGTAGACAAAAGCGAAGCGTCTTCCCTCCCCCCAAGATTAAAATTATCAGTAGAAATTTCACAAATCACGTTTAATGTGAATTAAATTAAGTAACATTAGAATCCTGGTTTAGGTTACGTAAGTGAAATTTGAAATATTATTGCTGGAATAATAAGTCAAAATACCTAAACCTTATGAGGTATATTAGGGAGCATATTAAATTGTAACTAGCAATAATGTATATTCTGCGAATTTCTTTACTACTAAGAAATTACAGTTTTTTAATTTATAAATGTCTGTAGATGTGATAGGACGAATAATATGACAAAAGTCATAAATTTTGTATGACATTTGTCTCTATAAGGAAAATAAAATATAAGTTAAATTACAAATAGTTCGCAAAAAAAAGGTTAATTTTCAGGAAATATCATTAAATATTGCTTGCCTTCAGATACATGACATTAACAAAAGTTATTGCGAATTTGACTAATGCAGGTAGGTCGATACTTGTGAATGGATTATTCAATTAAATTTGCGAACATAATACTACCCAATAGGGTGAAGTCTCGCACAGTCAATTCATCATAAACTGGATTGCAACTAGTTATTTTTAGCTAGTGAAAATGACATTCGGTAGTTAAATCCACTCCCTGACTCGGCAATGAATACAAAAGACAAATCAGAACTGAAGTTAGCTTACCAAACAACTGCGGAAATAGCCTCTGCTATTGCAATTGTATTGAGTGCAGTCAAAGAATATCAGAGTATGGAAGAATTCATTAACAATTTTTTCATCGATAGTAATAATTAAATTAGGAACTTCTGACGATCGCTGTTAACACAACCGAATAATATATATTGCCATTTCATCATTGAGAGACGTAGCGTGCTGCGTCTCTATGTTTCTGTAGTGTGCCTCTAAGAGTATTTTTATAGATGGTGAATCTTAGGTATTTACGTAGTGTGAAAATCAGTTCAATTGCACATATTTGAATTTTTGTGCATTACAAAACTACAACGCTGAGGGAAGATCAAAGAAAACATTTAACTATTTATATTCTTGTTAAATATTATTTAAACTTATTGGTAACATAGTTAATGATTATTAATAATGTTGATTTTCCCTAAAAAATAGTTACAATGGATACAGAAATAAAACCAACATATTTAATGTAATTTTGGAGACTAATTTTAATTTGGATGAATTGTAAAGATGGAAGTGGGGAATTAACTTGAAATTAAAAAATGCCCTGTTGATAAAAGCCTTTCTAGGTTTTCATGAATAGGTAAACTTGCAAGACTCAAAGTAGGCAAACATCAAGCGTGTTTTACCTTCATAAGAAATTGCGTTTGCTCTAATAAGTTAGTTGATGCCTAATTTCAAGCATCTGATTGCAGGCTATAAACTTAATTGCGAAATGCTATAAGGTTTTGCCAAATAAATTCCTATACGTAATTCCAAAAATAAGCTTCTTTTGTGTCCAACACAGAAATTGAAGTTAATTTCCAAATAACTTAATTTTTCAGTAGCTTAATTTCCCGTTAGAATAGTTTCCCGATTAAATCCCGATTTGAAATTACCATCGGGTATTGAGGAAGAATGAAAAATATAGGAGAAAATAACTAGGTCAAAACATAAAAGTTCAAGAAAATCAACTTTATAAGCAAGTATAGGGTTGATGATTTAAGAATTTTTTCAAATTTGGCAGTAAGTCAAATAATTACCTATTCTTCTTTTTCTAGATATTCTCAAACTTAGGCAAAAAATAAAGTAAAAAATCAAAAGTAAAAATTCAGGAGGCTTTATGAAACTTACTTACCGTGGTGTAGCATATGAATACACTCCAATTCCAGTTAAAATGACTCCTGGTAAAGTTGGTGGTAAATATCGGGGTATAGCTTGGAGACATCATCAAGCAGAGTCTGTTCCAATACATCAAAGCTTTGCTCGATTGAAGTATCGGGGTGTTGCTTACTGTATTGGCGAACCTCAAAATATTCAAGAATGGGAAGATGCTGTAACTTTACAAGAGCGTTATACTGCGAGTACTTATAAAGTTAATAATGCCTTTAAATCTAGGGATGAATTAACCAAGACTCATCTATCAAATATCCGCAAGAATTTAGAGCGTCGTTTGCAGCTTGCAAAACAAAGAGGAGATACAAATTTAATTTATTTGTTAGAAGAAGAAGCGAAGCAAATCGCATTTGGCTGATATAACAGAATTTTTTAATTGAGGTGTCGCATACTACTACCCTGTAAAGTTTTAATGTCAAATTTCAAAATGTCTGACATTACAGATTGATTATAGATGGGTAGTATGCAGCATTTCTAGAGAGCTTTGGGAATTTTTATACCTCTGTGAATATAGTTTGTAGCTGGAAAAAGCCGGTTTTTGCTGTGCAATAATCTCTCTAATTAGATTTAGATCGATTTGGTTAGATTCGGGAAAGCCTGGAAAGACTCGATACAGACTACATTAAGTATAAGAGATTATCGTAAGTTGCATTCAGAGTAGTTACAACTTTAATCGTAGCTTGCGGTCTAATTTTTGTTTGACGACGATGACACGCTGAAATTGGCATTTTAAAATTAACTTTGCTCTTTTCTTTATGAAGTTTGTCAATGTTTGCATTAGACGATTAGGCTTTTTGTAGAAATAGGAATAGGGGATAAGAGACAACAAAACCTATACGTGCTTACCAACGGGCTTTAAAGATTAACCCCCAGGATGCGAACGCCTCAAATTTTCGTCTCAACTTATAGATTCAAGAAAAAGAAATAACTCTCCGTGCTTGATATATTTGCTACAAAAAAGTTTTTTCACGATGCTTGGTAAATCATCAATTTCTATATCTTGTGGTTGAAATAATTTATCGCCAATTCTAATAGTTATATCTGTTCTGTTGGCAATATGTCTAAATAGCTTTGCATGTTGCACATAATAACCACGATTGCAAACAATGTATTTAACTCTGTCGTAAGTACAGTGAAATTTACCTGATTTGATAATGTCTAATTTTACGTAGAGACAATCTTCCAAAGATATAGTTTTTGGATCTCGCCATATCTGATCGAATCTTTGGTTAATAAATTCACTCACAGGAGAATCAATATGTAGTTTTAATTGTTGACTCATAGTTGTCAGTTCACCTGAACGGAAAAACGTCACAAATAAATATGGTCTACACATATACATCGCCAAAGATGGAATGTAGTTGTATAACTTTACTTTTAATCTATTTTGATTCCCGCTAAATTTTAACTCTTGAATGATTTTTTGTATTTCTTTTAAGTTAATATAAACATTATTCCTTATGTTAATACTACTGAAATCATTCGATATACCTTGTAGATCTGAGGACCGGGATTCGACTAAATCTCTATTTTCTGGATTGAGTAACAAAATTTCAATTTCGTTATTCTTTTCTGCACACCGAAGGATAGCTTCAGATAATTTTTCTTTATAATTATCATCTTTTAGTAATCCAGCCCAAGTTTCTAATATTCTTACGGTTACTTTGGGTTGAGCAGAAAATCGATTACAGGATTTTAATTGCCGTATTTTAGCAATAAACTCAGATTTATTAAAATAATCTAACTGTACTCCTTGTTGTTTATCTAATTCTTTTAGGCGAATCCAAACAATATCAAATCCGATAAAAGCAAATACACCACCGAGTAAATCAAAGCCTACATTCTTAGAAATATTTGACCACTCTTGGAGATTTATTTCCTCTAACTTAAAAATATAAGGAAATGCTATTAATAATCCGGATATAATTATAAAACAAATAATTACTGCAATCGATGGATCGCGAAGAAAGCGAACTAAATTTCTCAATTTAATTAGTATTAAATTATCGTCTTGGTTTCTTAATTCTTTTTTTTTATTAGATCGTTTAATGTTGGGTAAATTCACGCTCATCCAGATTCTCCTTATGGATAGAATATTGTACTATCATCAGCAATCAAACTTTTCTCGAAAAATTCGCATATTGTTAGCAGAGAAAAATTTAGAATGCGAACTAAAAGCTGTCGATCTCCGGAATAAACCTCCTGAATTTCTCAAGCTTTCTCCCATTGGTAAAGTACCTGTATTTGTAGAACAAGATGGTACCGTGATGTGGGATTCTACATTAATTGCTGAGTATTTAGACGAAACCTATCCAAAACCTAGTTTTTATCCAAGCAATCCTCGGGAAAGGCTTGAATGTCGTAAGTGGGAAGAATTAGCAGATCATTTAGGCGATAACATCATTAATCTGTGGATACTAGATTTGACAAATCACTTGGCTCCCAGTTTTTATCTAACAAAATTAGAAACGACAATAAAGCGTCTTGTACCAATTTTCGATGAAAAATTAGCAAAATCTAAATACCTGTTGGGTAATGAAACATGGACCTCTGCAGATATTTCAGCCTTATGTTCTTTTGGTTACTACAGTTTGCGCTTCAATGAAGATTGGCTTGTGCAATATCATAATTTAAAAAATTGGTTCAATAACTTACACGAGCGCAAATCAGTAAAATCAACGATTCCGATACCTTATCATTAAGATTCTCACCCTGAAGTTAGCTTTCATGGTTCGTATATTTGATAATGACAGTAAGCGTTTAATTCAAATATGGTTCGCACACACAAAACTCTGAAATCATAACCCTTCGTTCCAACAATAGCTTTGAGTGTCTTTATCGCGATCGCCTGGATGCTAAACAATTATTATGTTTTTCTCGGTGAGAAACAATTTCCCTTAGTGGTTGACTCTGTTTCCTATTAATGTAGAGTTTGATGCTGTTTTGCTGAGACTTCGATCGCACAACACTCTCTGAAGCAGCACTAATCCCAAAACTCAATGATAAATAGAGAAAATTATTAGTTATGAATGATAAATCCAATTCATCTTTAGCAGCGAAAATTTTACAAGACCATAAATTATTGCAAAAACTTACCGATAAAGTTTACGAACTGATGTTAGAAGATATACGAAACCAACGCGAGCGCTCGGGAAATTATAGAAAGTAGAGTAAAATACTGGGAATTGATCGGAACCACCCAAAACTTCACCCAGCGAAAGGAAAGATACTCAACTCCAGTTAAATAATCAAAATTTACCAGTAGCTAAACCATTAACTAAAGCATCACTTATTATTGATGAATCAAACTTTCAGCTTTCTGAACCGGTTAATGAATTCTCAGAAGATAAATTAGAAAATAAACTTTATATTTCCGAACAAAAACCAACCTTATCAGATTCTGAATAGCACAAGATTTGGTAGAAATGGGTATACCAAAAGAAGATATCATTCTTGGTTTATATCCAATTTATAAACGTCCTACGGTCTTCTGATTTCGGTTTATAAACATGGGGATCTTGACCCGCACCTATCAAGCATTTGAGGTCAATTGTTTTGCCTGCGACTTGCTTTGTTAAATCGCACAACGCATTTGTGGTTGTGGTCGCAGAGGGACGATTTTTGATTGATGAATTGTTATTAGTAGTAACAGCGCTTCCGTCGTTATTCTCTATATTGGGTTCTGGAATTGTACTGCAGCTGAATAAATTTGTTGCCACAGCTGACAACGTAATTACTTAAAGTTGTAGTTTTTTGAACATTATAGTAACAGTATAATAATTAGGATGATAATTATTATCATAATCATATAGGAGATATCGTGTTAGAGGTAGAGAATTTAGACGTGAATTACCGAGGTACAATTGCCCTTGAGAATATATGCTTTCGGGCTTTACCGGGACAAATGATGGGGGTAATTGGACCCAACGGCGCAGGGAAAAGTACCTTAGTAAAAGCAATTTTAGGTTTGATTCCATCTGCACGTGGACTTGTAACATTTCGTGACCGTAGTCTAAAGAAACAATTAAATTCAGTTGCTTACGTACCACAAAGAACGCAGATTGACTGGGACTACCCAATTACAGTCTGGAATGTAGTGATGATGGCGCGTACCAGACATACGGGGTGGTTTCGCAAACCCAGTCGCCAATCAAAAGAAATTGTGAAATCTGCATTGCAACGAGTTGGAATGTTGGATTTCTGCTCCCGTCAAATCGGTGAATTATCCGGGGGACAACAACAGCGAGTATTTCTCGCAAGAGCGTTAGCACAGCAAGCAGACTTATTTTTTTTTGACGAACCATTTGTTGGTATAGATCGAAAAACAGAAGCAATTATGTTTGATGTTTTTCGCGAACTCAAACAAGATGGCAAGATTTTGATTTTGGTTACCCACGACCTAGGTGCAACCTTAAAAAAATGTGATTCCTTGCTCTTATTGAAGCAACAGATCATTGCTAATGGTTCTTTTAAGGAAGTCATTACAGCAGATAATTTGCAACGTGCTTACGGCGATAGTATTTTATTATTCGAGCAAGAAGAGGTAGCATGTTGAATTTGTTACTGGAACCTCTTAGTTTTGGGTTTATGCGAAATGCCCTTGCAGTAGCGATTTTACTGGGAATTCTTTGTTCCGTTGTTGGTTCCTATTTAATCGTCCAACGTCAGGGATTATTAGGAGATGTAATTGCTCATGCAGTCTTACCGGGACTTGCGGTCGCTCTATTTTTGAGTATAGATATCTACCCAGGTGCTTTTATCTCCGGGACTTTTAGTACATTTATCATTGCTTGGATTGAATCCAAATCTCGGGTCAAAGTCGATGCAGCGATGGCGTTAGTATTTCCCGGTTTTTTAGCATTGGGTATCATGCTTATCAGCGTACTCAAAAGCAAAGTTGACTTACACGATTTTTTATTTGGCGATATTTTAGGCGTTACAGCGAGTGATGTTTGACACACTTTAATAATAATTACAGTTGTGACCTTATTTTTAGTAAAAATTTGTTATAAAGAATTATTATTTTATACTTTTGACTGATTGGGCGCTCAAGCCAGCAGATTACCAGTAAATTTAATTCATTTTGGTTTAACAGCAGCAGTAATACCAACTCTATGTGAAGTTGCATATAACTGTAGAATAAAGAATGAAGAAATAAAAGAAGCAAAAGCGAACAATGGGGCGTCCCNTCAACTTGGAAGTAAGCGAGAGTGCTGAATATCTGTCCAAAAGTCTAAAGAAAGCTCGCACAGCTTTTGAAAAAGAGCGGTTGCAAATGCTGTGGTGGGTTAAAACAGGACAAGTGTCACAGCATAAGGAATTAAGTCAAAGG
>JGI1201J43222_100294_pt1 | contig 13402 bp, 14 predicted proteins | sample MastesBC008_FD_43222 | JGI IMG/M metagenome (IMG submission 43222) | reverse complement strand
GGTGCAAATCTCGTCGGTGCAAATCTCATTGGTGCAAATCTCAGTTGTGCAAATCTCGTTGGTGCAAAACTCAACAGCGTAGACCTAAGTCGTGCAAACCTTATGGATGCGGACCTTAGCAGCGCTAATCTTAGTAGTGCTAACCTTATTCGAACAAACTTCAGTCGTGCAAACCTGAGTATTGCCAATCTCATCAGTGTAAACCTTAATAGTGCAAACCTCAGTAGCGCAAATCTTGTAAGTGCAAACCTCAGTCGTGCAAATCTCAGTAGCGCAAACCTTAGCAGCGCAAACCTTAGTCGTGCAAAGCTAATCAACACAAATCTCATTAGCACAGACTTCAGCGATGCAGACCTAAGTGGCGCAGACCTCAGCCGCGCATACCTCAGCCGCGCATACCTCAGCCGCGCATACCTAAGTGATGAATTATTTGGAGACATACATTGGGATGAAAACACGAACTGGGAAGGTGTGCGTGGCTTGGAAACTACAAAAAATCTACCAGAAGCCTTAAAACAGAAATTGGGTCTGGATATCCTCCTAAAGGAAGATGAAAATTAGAAATTATTTAATTATGGGAATTTTAGAGCTATTTTTACCATTAGCACTCCCTAAGATGTTACTATATTATCCTCCATTATATTTAGTAAATATTACGAGCAAAAAAAGGTACAAAAAGACTAGCAGCAATTACCACTAAAAAGTAAAAAATTATTCATATTTTTACTCTAATCAACAGTGGATATTTAAATGTGATCGCAATTTAAAATTAGTAAGTAACAATTAGTAATAAGCCCAAAAAATTGGCATATAGTCAAACATCACATGAAATATATGTTTGATTATTTTTACTATATTTACTTGCCAAAATATCGGGCGAATTATGTAATCGTATTGATACTTACGCTCACTAGAAAATATTTACTTAGTCAAATAATAATCATGAATTTTGAGAAATATAGAACGCGATATCTATAACTCCAAAATTCATTATTAGTCTTGCGAATCCTTTACAGGGCAAACTTTTAGCCTTTTATTAACTGTGGATATTACTTAGCCAAAGCATATAAGTTTACTGATAAAAGTTCATCAAATAAAAGCTAAGTTCAATTAGTAATAAATTTAAGTTTTTAGTTAAGTACTTTAATTGACTCTACCAAAAGAATTAGCCAAAAAAAGTTCCCTAGAAACAGTAAAGTTTTTATTATGGAAACGATTGAAGCATTAAATAGTTACTTATGGTATTAAAATGCAAAATGACTATAATAAAAAACATGGTTGTTCATATAATTTAAAAGTTAAAAATCTGGTTTTGAATTATATGTTCATTCCTCACAAAACTAATCTCAATTATGTTTTTGTATGAGTTATTTTTTCAAGATTCATAAATATAACTCACAAAAAACATAACTAATTAGTAATTGGCTGAGGTTTATTTTGAGCAAATTGACCAAAAATGCTACTATTTAGGGTTTTTTGCTCAATTTTACTTGTAATTACAACAAATGACAGGTTTTCAGACAATGGATAGTGTTAAATATGAACCCTCTCGAGTAAACATGGATGTTTTTGACTTAGCCAAGTTATATAAAGGTTCGAAGTCGAAAGCTACAAAAATGAATGATTCTTTAAAAGCAGGATTAGAGGAAGGAGAAATAGCTGAAGTTCTGGGAAAATTAGATGTTATTGAGTCTGCTGCGACTGGTATCGTTGGAGCCGGTATATCTTTTGCCATCTATAAAGCTCTAAAGGAATTTCTGCACCTTGAAGGGGCACGACGCCGAGGCGAACTAACCAATAGTGAAGTTATAGAACGAGTGAGTGATATTGCTTGGAAAGCAGGTAAACAGGGTGTGGCTGTCGGTGCTATTTTGACATTAGTTGTCATGATTTTTGGTAGCTCTATTCTTATACCTCTAAGTATTATTTCTCCTTTTGTCGGTATTCAAATGGCAGGAAGTTTATGGCGATCTTTTTGGGATGGTCTTGATGATTCGCAAAAAGAGGAATTGAAAAATTCGGCGAATCAACTTGGAGGTAAGATTAAAAACTTTTTTGTAGAACTGGACAAAACCGAACAAGATCCCTTCAAATCCTTATAGTATTATCTAATCAGAATTTGTATAAAATAATTTCACCCTAAATTATTTGGGTTCTAATCAATAATTTATGCAGAGATGTAGCATTGCTATATCTCTGCAAATTTAAATTTCCAATAAATAAGCGGTCGAATTTAATTAATTAAGCATTTAACAAAGTCAAAATAAGCTTGAATATATCTTCTTAGGTGTATGGAAATAGTATTTATATTAGGACTTACGCACTCATTAACTTAGCATTTACCAAAGCTTATACTAAGTTCAATACCCCTCTATTAAAATATTTTTGACACTTCTCGCACTTTTCACACTCCTTTTCTCATTTTTAAAAGAGGATAATTAACGAATTTAGTATTACTACAGTATTGGGAGTCTCTTTGAAACCAGTTATTTATAGCTTGAGATTCCTGTTCTCTCGTGACAATCATTTACTAACCCCACACAGATCGCGTTGCTGTAAATAGCTTAATTAAATTATTTGTGCGTAAATCCCGAACAGAAAAGAATTTAACTTATGCTAGCTATCACTTATAAGTGCTTTTACTAAAGTGCATAGAAAGCGATACCTCCTTTATAATCTTTATCTAAAGTCCATCCTGCTCCAACATTAGGATCCTTAGAATAAAAGTGTCTAAAACCTCCAATATCCTCTTGCTTGAAATAGTACTGATAAACAGGTGTTGCACTTAGGGTTGGTTCTGCACATGCATAAAAGGCAATACCACCGTTATAATTTTTGTCTAAAGTCCAACCAGCTTCGACATTAGGATCTGTGGAGTAAAAGTATCTAATTCCTCCATAAGGTTGTTCTACATAATATTGATAAACCGGAACACTACCTTTTTGTTTATCTTTGAAAGCTTTGAAAGCTACGCCATCATTACAATCTTTATCTAAAGTCCAACCAGCCTCGACATTAGGGTCTACGGAGTAAAAATATCTAATTCCTCCATAAGGTTGCTCGGCATAATATTGATAAACAGGAACTACTTTGGACATAATCTTATCCTTATAAACTATAGATTTGTTACTAGAATTGGTTAGTTATTTTGCTCGAATGAGCTTGTGTAAAATGACTACATAAGGCTATTTACATTTTTCGGAATAATATAATATTGAAAGCCTAGGTAAAAAATACCCTTAGAGGAACTAAATAACTAACATTTATGAATTTATCTACCCAAGACAACCCCTTAATTGGGACTTGGAAACTAAGTTCCGTTACAGCAATACTTCCTGATGGAAAAATTGAACCCGAAGCTTTTGGAGCAAATCCCACTGGCTACATTACCTACACTCCAGAGGGTAAAATGATGGTGATATTTTCTCGAGGCGATCGCCCACCCTTAAGTGGAAATGCGCGTTCAACCCTTAGTAAGGCGATACATTCAGTACCAATAGAGGAACGTGCCCAAGCTTTCACCACTTTTAATGCATACGCAGGAAGATATACTATAAATGAAAATACTGTAACCCATCATGTAGAAGTCGCATCAATGCCAAATCGAATTGGTCAAAATTTAACCAGAGTTTTTACCTTAGATGGAAATCGAATCAAATTAAAAACACCACCGAGCAAAAGCGATGATGTTCCAAAAATATTTGAACTAATTTGGGAACGCGTTGAAATAGAATAACAACGAATAAAAACAGTAAATATTTAACTCTTAACGGACACCGCGATTTTGCTTTTGTTCCCGTTTGAACATTGTAAGTAATTTCTCACACCTTGTTTTAAATTTACCTGCAGCCCGATAGCTTTTGCGCACAACATCTAAAACACCGTAGGGAACCTTTAGTCGCAATGGAGAGATCAAAGGACGATAAAGCAAATAATATGCCTTTTTCAGGTTTTCCCATTTTGAGCATTCTTCCTCATCGAGGAAGTCAGAAATATCTACAACCAAGCCTCTACCCTCGTGCATCATTACGTTGCGACCGTGAATATCATGGGGAAAAAGACCGCGATCGCGTGCATAATCCAGAGCTTTATCGATATCTTGGATCACCTTTCGGGGAATCGGTATACCGAGATTCATACAATCATATAAAGTTGTTCCATACAACCGTCTCAAGACTAAAAATCCATCTTTAGCGTAGAAACAGTCAGAAAACGCAGGATGGGAACCCAAGCGTTGGTAGACTTCTACTTCTTCCTCAAACCCCGGACGTCCTGGTGCATAAATCTTCACCACAAGATTTGGATAATTGGGGTGATAAAAAACAGCAGCATAATTACCTGCACCCACAAGGTTCCAAGGATTGGGAATATAACTGACCTGTATTGGATCGTGTGGGTTGACGCTCTTTATCCTTAGCTTGGGTAGTAATTCAAACTGGATACTCCCCACAAGTTGGTTTATGTGCAATTTATCCATAAGGGACAAATATATTACCTGTGGCAAAACGAAAAGAACAGATTAACCCACTCAAGTTAACTTAAAAATTCATTAACTTAACAATTTTAAATTTGATGAGATGGGATAGTTTAAAATTATGTAGCCTGATATACAAATATCATTCTAACAGAAAATAATCTAATGGCACATATGATAAATGGGGCAGCAAGAGCGATTAAAGAGACATCTTATTAATTACAATACCTTTAATTGTAGTATTCTTACTTAATACTTAATCTCTCCATAAAGCAATACCACCTAATAAACCATATACATTGGGAATAATCTTCACGTTCGGCGCTAAATCTATTTGTACTTTTCTAGCTTCGCCACCACCAATGTATAGGTAATCATAATTAAATACATTTTGTAATAGCTTAATTGCTTTTTTCAATCGCCGATTCCATTTTTTTTGGCCAATTTTTTTTAACGCGACCCGTCCTAACTGTTCTTCATAGGTTTCTCCTTTGCGAAATTTATGGTGTCCTAGTTCTAAATTTGGGATCAATTTACCATTAACAAATAAAGCAGAACCAAAACCAGTTCCTAAGGTAAGAACTAATTCTACACCTTTACCGGAAATTGCGCTCAACCCCTGCATATCTGCATCGTTAATGACTCGTACCGGTTTTTGTAATTTATTGGATAGTGTTGCTTCTAAGTTGAATCCTAACCATTCCGGGTGTAAGTTGACTGCTGTTTCTACTACGCCATAACGAATAACGCCAGGGAAACCAACAGAAACTCTTTGAAAATTACCTTGGGAAGATGCTAAACGTACAATGGTATTGATGATGGGTTCGGGTGTCGCTGGTCGGGGAGTATCTAATCGTATCCTTTGAGTTAAAGGCATTCCTTTGACATCTAGTACTATTACTTTGATCCCACTACCACCAATATCAACAGTCAAAGTACGAATATTACCGTTCTGTTCCATGAATTTAACTTTATTGCTATTAGGATATAGATAACAGTTTTAAAGTCTTTTTTCCTCAAATAATTTATAATTTTTCATTTATAGCAGATTGTAATTAAGTGATATACAGGATAAATTCCGAAACTTTAAGCCAAAAAATTATTTGATATTTTTACTTCACCAGAGTGACGAAAGCGTCTGAGGAAGGCTATCGCTTCCTTATGAATGTAAAGAAACATTTCTGTTTCTTAGGAGAGGGATAGTTTGGATATTTATAGATATTTGAGATCGCTTCTACTCAGTAAAAAGCGAGAGAGATGTTTATTTGCAGCACCTTCAACACAAGTTAAATTTTGCGAAAATAACCTAATTACGAAATTTATCTTAAGTGTTATGCCGGACATCATATTAATTCCTCCAAGGCAGGTAAAATCTTTATATGAAAATTAATTGGTCTGACGAAAGTGGTATTAAAGGTAATTTTTTACTTCTTCCCACTCCTACAAATAACTTTTAGGTACAAAATCCCATTCAACCTGGTTGCGACACATAAAGTCGATTCGGGTAATTAGCCTGAGAATCATTTATCACTCAATTTCATTAGCCTCATTACTGATTATGCATGGTTTTATACCCCCTAAACGTTTTTTCCCTTATCTTTCCTGGATTGATATCGAAACAATGCCTGATAAGGAAAATGTAGTGATAATTCAGCCTGTAGGAGCAATAGAACAACATGGACCCCACCTACCATTGATTGTTGATGCGGCAATTGGGGCAGGAGTTCTGGGAAAAGCTTTAGAAAAACTTGATACTAGTATACCCGCGTATGCTCTACCAAATATTTATTACGGAAAGTCTAACGAACACTGGCATTTTCCCGGTACAATTACCTTGAGCACAGCAACTCTGACAGCCATTATTATGGAAGTGGGGGAAAACATTTACCGGGCGGGGTTCAGAAAATTAGTATTAATGAATTCTCACGGTGGACAACCCCAAGTAATGCAAATGGCGGCGCGGGATTTACATGTCAAATATGATGATTTGATGGTATTTCCATTTTTCACTTGGAGAGTTCCTAACATTACTAAAGAATTATTAACTCCCAAGGAAGCAAAAGAAGGAATGCATGCTGGTGATGCTGAAACCAGTATTATGCTGGCTTTATTACCACAACAGGTAAAAATGGAAAAAGCAATTGCTGAGTACCCTCCAGCACAACCAGAAGGAAGTTTGTTGAGCCCCGAGGGCAAACTACCTTTTGCTTGGACCACCCGCGACTTGAGTAAAAGTGGGGTAATTGGAGATCCAACAACTGCAACAAAAGAGAAAGGTTGGCAAATCCTTGAATCTGTTTCTGATGGTTGGGTAAGTGCGATCAAGGATATTTACGCTTTTGGAAAATCATAGTTCCAGTTGCCAATAAAAAGTAAAAAGTTTCAAAAGTTGCTAATTTACCATATAGGTAACGCTATATGTTAACTCCCAAACTCGCTAGATTTGTTACTCTAAAAATAGCTGAATTAATCCTGAATTAATATTGATAGCTGTTAGTTTGATGTGTAGTATTTGAAAGGCGTTCAGCCGTAACAATAATTAATATTAGAGATTTGTATTATGACAGAATTTGAATCAAAGCAAGCTCATTATTACAGCCAGGAAGATGTACAACAGATTCTGCATTTAGCAATTTCTCGTCAAGTTGATGACGATGACAAGGAATTTTCTTATCAACAACTTCTGGAAATTGCTGTGGAGATGGATATTTCTCCAGAATCCCTAAAATTGGCTGAAAGAGATTGGAAAAATTTAAGAGGAGAATTACAGCATCGGCAAACTTTCAATACTTTACGTCGTACTAGATTCAAAAAACGCTTAGGTAATTACGCAATTGTAAATACAATTTTGGTAGCTGTGGATTTAATGGGTGGAGGTGGTTTGGGCTGGTCACTATACGTTGTATTATTTTGGGGAATGGGGTTAGCACTTGATGCTTGGAATAGTTTACAAACCAAAGGTGAAGATTACGAAGCTGCTTTTCAAAAATGGTATCGCAAGTACCAACTTAAAAGTTCTTTTGACAATATTTTAAATAAATTGTTTAAAGCGACTTCGGGATGAATCCTTTGCTTATTCTCATTAAGATTGAAGAATATGAATTTACTTTTGTAGTTAAATATGAAAGCAGCAAACAAGAATATTTTCTGGATAGATATTTTATCTACCCAGAATAATTTTGATTTTGAATTAATTTAATAGATATCTAAAGCGCCTATATTTTAAGATACCTATTCCAGAAAATTAATATTATTGCATTCCATCATGCGAGTCTGATTGTATTTTTATTTGGTCGCGTTTTGCTGGTTGTGTTATGTACCCTGCAATAAATACTACTAGTGTTGTAATTGGACCTGAGATTGCGGTTGGAACTGGTTTATTCAAATATACCTCTGAAATACCTACAGAAAGTTGGACAATTGCAGCAGCAGCAGTCGCAACAGTTACTTTTTGCGCCGGAACAGATGTTTGCATTCTCATCGTAATAAACCTTTAAGCTTTCGTTAATTATTTTTTTCTAGTTCTTTTCTTCCTGCTGCAGCAATTGCTTCTAAGGTTTCACACATTGCTTCTAGATCGTCCACTTGACCATCGGCTAAATCGAAGGCTATGAGTATCAATTCTCTGCGAAGTCTACGGGATATTCTCATGACTAAGACTCCATTATATTGTGAATAAATAATTGAAATGTAAAGTTAAAATTTGCTATTGCTTAAGCTTCTAAAAATTGGGAGTGACCGGAGTAAAAGTAATGGATATCTCGAACACCTAATTCTCGGTTAATCAACTCAACAACAAGATGAGACTCTTCTTCGCCAATAAGTTTTGCAGGATAATCTCCAGGTTGGAGAAAATGGAGTAGTCCAGGCTCTAAGTCTTCTGATTGTTCGCTGTTGGGTTTAGCATAAGTGGCAACATTAATGCGTAATTTACCGGTTATATCCTTGCGGACACCTTCGCCAACTAACCCATTAACAATTGCGATCGCCATTTTATCCGCATTAAATATCTGCATGTCTTTTGGGGAAGTGATAAAACAGCACTCAATTAGAATTGCTGGCATTAAAGTATTCTTGAGAACAAAAAACCCACTGTATTTTACTCCTCTACCAGTAAAGCCTAATTTGAGGATTTGAGTCAGGACTGATTGAGCTAATGCACTGGCTTTTCCACCAGGTTTAAAAGCAAAAACTTCTGAACCCCTTACGTTAGGAGAAGAAAAAGCATTGAAGTGAATTGATACGAAGATATCCGCGCCACTTGAATTTGCTTTATTGACTCGTTGACGCAAAGAATTGCTTACGCTAGAGCTATTTTGGGGAGTTACGACGATAGTTTTATGTCCCCGTTTTTGTAGAAGTTCAATTACTCGAGTACCAACTTCTTTTACCAAAACGTCTTCTGAATAGTTATTTGATATGGCTCCCGTATCTGGAGGACAATTATGTCCTAGGTCAATTGCAAAAAGCATATTCTTATTTAGTCCCTATTGAGTGAAACGACAATCTCGAATTTATATTTGGTTGAAATATTTGGTTGAAATATTTAGTTGAATTTTCGTTTTACCTGCACCCATATTGACAAACTTGACTTTGATTGAAGTCAGGTACCTTAAAGTCAAGGTGAGCCTCTGACATCTGCACCGAAAGAATCCATACAATTCATACTAAATCTCCTGTAAGTCGATAATTCCACCGGTTTGAAACGCCCGAACAGTACTAGTAAAAATATTCAGTACTTCAGTTACATCAGATAAAAAATTATTGAAATTATCAATATTCCTCGCAGAATTTTTTAAGCTATTTGTAGCTTGTAAAATTCGGGAATAAGGGCTATCAACATTCGTATTGAGAATAAAATCTAGCTCTATATAGTCAATATAACCCTGTAGCTCGAGTTCTATAGTTTCCAGATCGCCCCACTTATCTCTTGCTCTTAGCCATTGTTGAGTAGAAATTTCCCCCATATCAAAAGCATCACTAACTTCTGCTCTGATAATATTAATTAATTTTGTTAGTTCCTGACGAATCTTTTTTAAATCATCCAACTTGAGTTCGGTAGACATAATTCATATTTACTTTGTTTTAAAAAATTAGATTAGATGACAATTAATCTTGAATTTCTTCAAAGAGAGGAGTAATTTTATCAATGTACTCATTGGTTGCTTTCTTGACTTGCTTTAATTCCGAATTACTAATTTCTAAATCCCAGGATTCATCTTCTTGATTAGTTTTTTGGAGGCTGATTTTTTTTTGATTTCTGGAGCGATATTTATTACATTTTTGAATTTGTTTTGATGAAAGCTCTTCCTGATTCTTATTAAAGATATATTTCAATTTGTGGTGAAAGTCAGCAGTGAAACGAATTGCAGCCACATAAGCTGACCCTTTTTTCTTTCGTTCAATAACTTTGTTAATTTCTGCTCGTTCTTTTTCCTCCAATAAAGTCTGTTGTTCTTGAAGAATCTTTAAATTTTGTAGATTATTTTCCCGATCTGATATTTTCCTCAATCTTTTATTGACATCGCCGATATAAAAGCCAAAATGTTCGTGAATCTGGGCGATTTCCCTATTCAGAGAATAGTTCACATAGGATGAATCGATAAAGCTGGAGAGATTAGTAGAATACTTCTGAATATCTTGGTCGGTACAAATAACAGCGAGTTTCAAATTACGACGACGAAAATCTTTAAATATAAGATTAGTGATAAAGTCAGCAATTTGAAATCCAGCTTCGCGAGCATTGTCACTAATTTTATTTCCATTGATGTCAAGATTAGCTAAAGCTTCTGACAGATTTGCGAGTTGAGGAGTAAAACTATTACTATTGTTGCTAGCTAAATCTCCTATCGCTGCAACATATTTAACTAAAACACTCCCCGCAATTTTAGTATTTTGTGAATTAGGACGATATAAACGATCGCAAATAATTAATTGTTCTCGCATATTTTGTCGACTAGCAGCTGTTATCACAGCTTCCCAAGTTGCAGATCTAGTGCAGGAAACATAAATATCAGCCGAAATAGTTTCGTTTGCACTTCTTAGTTCTTTAGATAAAGTACTAAATGACCTCGCCATTTTTAAGTCTTCATTTCTGCAACTACTAATAATGAAGGAAATGGGAATTAAAATAAGTAAAATTTGAGATCGCATAAACTTTTAATTCTTCTTAAAAAGAATAAAATTAATTATTTTTTTTATATAAGAATTAATGTATTTCGCCTGAGTAGTTAATTCCCATTAAAACTCTTAAATACATGTAAAAAAATATATTTTAGATTAAAAACTCACATAATTTATGATTGAATTACAACGATAAAGTACAAGATAAAACTTAAGATAAAACCCAAAATCCTCTTTTTATCATAGTGTGAATAATCAAAAAAATAGAAAAAGTGAGTGATTAATAATTTTCGTATTCTTACTCATGGCTTGGATTTAATCTATCTAGTTATAAATTAAATTGGATGTAGATATTAGAACCTGATAATGTTGTGTCAGAGCATTTACAGTCGTGAATTTACTCCAAAACTGCAAGTCTATATTTAATTTTTCATGATAGTTGTGCTAATTATTTATGTTGCTAATTAATTGTGTTGCTAATTGCTGCCGATTTATGACTATAGCGAATAAACTATTCAATTATTTTACGAAGTTGTATTTTATATTTTGAGGCAGGAAATAATTCATCCGATACAACTTCTATAAATATACTGTTTTTTGTAGATGCAAATGACATTAAAGTTGATACATGTAAGTATAATATTATGCATAAAAATAATAAATATCTGTTTTAAAAACTTAATGATATTATTTTTTGATTGAGATCGTGCTTTAACAGCATCTAGAATATATAATTATTATTCGAAACATCAAATCATAAAAATCAAAAAATAGTAGTATATGAATTTAACTATATTATTAATCAGCATACAAAGATATTAAAGTATATTTAGTATACTATTATTTTTCATCTTTTAACAGATTAAAATTTAGTTTATTGTTTAATGTGTAAGTATAAAACAGAAATGATTTCTTATTACTTTTATATTCAATTATATAAGTGATGTTTTTTAATAATTATTTATATTTTGTCATAAAATATGTCTACGAAATAGATATAAGATAGTTCTGGAGTATATTTATTGAAGAACTTGATATTGGCTAATAGGGTTTGAGTATTTTGCTAGCTTAAGTAATTTCGGCTTACAATTTCCATAAGGCATAAAGTGACTAGAGGAAGCAAGGGGAGTAGGAGGATAAAAGAAGGAAGAAAATACAATATACCTTTTTTCCTCCTCAGTCTCCTTGGATTTCCTCTGCTTATCCATTCACGTAGTGTAGATAACCGTATTGGAATGCTCCTTTTGTTTCTCCTCGATCTAGAAATAACTAAGCAACTTCATAATTAGCCCCAAAGATTAAATCATCAAAATCATTATCCCCACCACCAAATAAATCTTCAAAAGCGAAAGTATTGTTATCTAGTAAACGAATATGCTCAACTCCATCCGGATTTGCTCCTAGGAAAGAGAAATAAGCGATCGGTTCTTCCCCTCCTTGGTTATTGGGATTTTGATTGAGAAACTCTTGTGCTGTTCCATTCGCGATTACAAAAGGAGCTAATAGATTTCCTCCTGCAAAATTGCTAATCTCGCTAGTATTTCGATCTAAATTCAAGACTGTTTGTCTTACAGCAGCTGCAGCATAACCGTCATCACCAGGATTTAAATTATTACCAAATTCATCCTGAATAGTTCCACTCGTATCTTCAATGCGATAAAAACCGACAGTGTTATCAAAAGCAGCTTCACTGCTAATGTCTAGATCAGAAACCCTTATCTCTTGATTAACTACCGATCTAAAATCAAGTAATGGATCTCCTTGACCGTCGTCTTGAAAACGAGTTCCTAAAGGAAACTGTTCCACATTATTAGCTGTTATCCTAATTCTTGCAACTTCATAACCATCAGCAGTAAAGTCTGCGTTTGCAAATCTGGGTTCGCTCAAAATTCTTCCCCCATCTTCAAAACCTGGGTGAACTGTGACTACACCATTTTCATCAGTTCCAGTATTTGGGGTACTTTGACCAAAAAAGGCGGTGCTATTTTCTGCTTCGTCATTTACTTCCGTACCAGCATCTAAAACTTGGTTTCCTCTGACTACGAAATCTGCACCTAAGAAATTACCGTTTTCGTCAAAAATCTCAAATGCTTCAGGGTTCCCATTCGCAATAAAAGCATCGTTAGAGGGAAGAACCATCGCTGCATAGTTAAAGAAACGACTGCTCGCTAGGGAACGGTCTAGAGTAAAGGTAAGGCTAGTAGTTTCTCCAGTATCAATTGGACCTGGTGTTGCTCCCCCTGGGCCAGTAATTGTACCATCTACAGTACCGGCTCCACTGCTAATAAACTCGCTAGAAATTAGGCTGGTACTTCCATCTTCAGCTAAGCTTTCTAAGCCTCCAGAAGCTGGTCTACCTCGGTCATAAGTATCAAAACTACCATCATGGAAACCCACCCACAATGGTGTTAGTAAAGTACCATTTTCGGGAGCTAGGTTCTCAACAGTTACAGTGACTTCAACCAAATCAGCTGGATCTGGTTCGTTATTATTATCTGTAATACCAACTCTATGTGAAGTTGCATATAACTGTAGAATAAAGAATGAAGAAATAAAAGAAGCAAAAGCGAACAATGGGGCGTCCCTTCAACTTGGAAGTAAGCGAGAGTGCTGAATATCTGTCCAAAAGTCTAAAGAAAGCTCGCACAGCTTTTGAAAAAGAGCGGTTGCAAATGCTGTGGTGGGTTAAAACAGGACAAGTGTCACAGCATAAGGAATTAAGTCAAAGGCTGGGGAGAGATGACTCAACTGTGACACGCTGGTTGCAAAGATATCGACAAGGAGGACTAGAAAATCTGCTTCTTA